>ERZ1673743.23-NODE-23-length-231959-cov-22.871106_pt1 | contig 231959 bp, 234 predicted proteins | sample MGYA00580197_ERZ1673743 | MGnify/ENA primary metagenome ERZ1673743 (study PRJEB41218, sample SAMN15661795) | gut metagenome | host: Homo sapiens | place: Canada: London | collected 2015-08-20/2019-03-30 | study: EMG produced TPA metagenomics assembly of...
TTACGGTATTGTGTACCGTTACAAAGGAGGTCGATTTTATGCCAAAGCGACGAGCGAACGGGGAAGGGAACATTCGCAAGAGGAAAGACGGCCGATGGGAGGGCCGGTACACGGTTGGCCGAGATCCAGAAACCGGCAAGGCCATCATCAAAAACGTTCTCGGCAAGACGCAGACCGGGGACAGCGTAAAGGGCGAATTGATTTATAATCAAGCGAGGAACTCAGGGCAGAAAGCTGTCCGGACTTTTCTTATATCTCACAAAAGTTGCGGTAGAATTGTTTACAGGTTTGTGGTATCATTTGAACGTAAAAAGAGAGAGGCAGATCATCACTTGAGGAGGCAGCTATGGCTTTTGATTTCAAGAAAGAATACAAAGAGTTCTATATGCCGAAGAACAAGCCGGAGATCGTAATTGTTCCGAAAGCAAATTATATTGCGGTCAGAGGAAAAGGGGATCCTAACGAAGAAGATGGGGCATATCAGCAGGCGATCAGCGTGTTATATGCTGTTGCATACACCTTAAAAATGAGCTATAAAACGGATCATAAAATTGCTGGTTTCTTTGAATATGTGGTTCCTCCGCTGGAAGGCTTCTGGTGGCAGGAGCATATAGATGGCGTGGATTACACCGATAAGTCCGCGTTCAACTGGATCTCCGTTATCCGCTTGCCTGATTTCATAACGAAAGAGGACTTTGAATGGGCGGTCGATACTGCGGCGAAAAAGAAAAAGCTGGATTACTCCTCGGCGGAGTTTTTGACGATTGATGAAGGTTTGTGCGTTCAAATCATGCACTTGGGAGCGTTTGATGATGAGCCTGCGACCGTCGCGCTTATGGACGCGTATTTGGAGCGGAATGGATATGCGAATGATTTGAATAAGGAACGACTACATCATGAGATCTATCTGTCCGACGCGAGAAAGGTCGCTCCAGAAAAACGGAAAACGGTTATTCGGCATCCGATAAAAAAGATTTAGATACGCTGTTTGCCGAACGGACAAAAACCTTCAGGAACGAGAGGGCATGTTCGTTCGACACCTTGGGCCATGCGCGTATCCATCCTATTGGGACATGGGTCAAATTCCTGTGTCCGCTTTATGGGGTATAGTTTAACGCCCGTTTGGGTCAGCGTTTGGGTCAGAAAAAAGCAGCATCCAAAAATGACAACTTATAAAAAGCAAAAGTCCTCGAAATCAGACGATTTCGAGGACTTTTGGCACGCCGTGAGGGATTCGAACCCCCGGCCTTCTGGTCCGTAGCCAGACGCTCTATCCAGCTGAGCTAACGGCGCATGTCTTTCAGACAGCTTACTTATACTAGCACATCCTACCGCAAAATGCAAGAGGATTTTTCATTTTTCTTTGACTTTTTATAAAGCCGGGCCCCGCCAAAAGGCAGAGCCCGGCTTTGCTCACGATAGGGGAGACGGATAGGTCTCAGTCGGCATCCTTGCTGGTGCCCTTATCGAAGATCTCCACAGCCTTTGCGTTTGGTGCGGCGGTGCACTTAGCGACTATGACTGCGATGATGAAGCTGGTGATGAAGCCAGGTACGATCTCAAAAATGCCGGTGGAGGCGGTCAAGCCGGTCAGCAGCCAGCCCAAGTCTACCACAAAGCCGGAGACAACGCCGGCCACAGCACCCTTGTAGTTGAAGCGCCGCCAGAACAGGGACAGCAGGATGGTGGGGCCAAAGGAGGCACCGAATGCGCCCCATGCGTTTTCCACCATATCCATAATCGCCTGTGCACCGCTGCCCTTGGAGTTGGCGATCAGGAAGGCGATAGCGGACAGTACCAGCACCAGAATGCGGCCCACCATCAGCGTTTCTTTTTCTGTGGCATTCTTGCGGAAGAAGGGCTTGTATAGGTCAGCGGTAAAGGAACTGGACGCTACCAACAGCTGGGAGTCGGCGGTAGAGATGGAGGCCGCGATGATGGCCGCCAGCAGCAGACCACAGATAGCGGCTGGGAAGAACTTGCGGGACATGGCGATGAACACCAACTTCTGGCTGCCGTCGGCCAACAACTCAGCGCCCATGATCATACGGCCGAAATAGGCGATCAGCACGGCGGAGAACAGGGAAATGATGACCCAAATGATGGCGACGGTGGAGGACTTCTTGATCATAGAGGGCTTCTCAATGGACATGAAGCGCACCAGAATGTGAGGCATACCGAAGTAGCCCAGACCCCAGCCAAGGCCGCTGACGATATCCTGCCAGCTGGCGCTGAAGATGCCGCCGCCGAAATCACAGGAGACGACCGCACCGGAGGCGGCGTCGGTATATTCGTATACCGTAGTCAACGCCGTGGGATCCAGCAGCTCGCGGTGACCAAAATAGACTACGATAGGTACCAGCATCAGTGCTAACATCATCAGCATACCCTGGAAGAAGTCCGTCCAGCATACAGCAGTAAAGCCGCCGAAGAAGGTATAGGCTACGATGATCAGCAGGAACACCAGCATGGCGACCTTGGGGGAGATCTCCGGAAACAGCGTATTGAACACGGAGGTGCCGGCAACCAGGGCAGAGGCCACATAGATGGTATAGGCAAACAGGAAAATCAGCGCGCACACCAGCTGGAGCGTGCGGGAGTCCACGCCGAACCGGTTGGTCAGATACTGCGGCACGGTGATGGCGTCATCCGCGGCCTTGGAGAAGGTACGCAGGCGCTTGGCGCATAGGATCCAGTTAGCGGCGGTGCCTAGCGCCAAACCGATGCCAATCCACATCTGTCCGAAGCCAAAAGCCAGGATAGAGCCGGGCAGACCCATCAGCAGCCATGCAGACATATCGGAGGCCTGTGCGGACAGGGCCGTGACCCAAGGACCCATGGACCGGCCGCCCAGGAAAAAGTCCTCGCTGTTTTTGTTGGAGCCGTTGAAATAGAAGATCAACGCAACGCCCAACAGAATCACAAAGTAACCCAAAAATGTAATGATTTCCCAATTCATAGTTTCTCCGTCCTTTTGCTAAGTTCTGTCTTGCTTTTCTTAAAAATACACCAAATCATAGTATACAACACCGAGAGGTGTTTGTAAATCTTGATTTTGGACTTTTTTGCTTTAATTTGATATATGGCGGCATTTTTGCGTGCATTCTCTTGTCAGAGGGCGGAATTTGTGGTATGCTGAAGACAAGAAATCGAGAGAGAAGGTATTTGCCCATGGATGCCAGCTTCAAGACGTGCATGTTCGGCGGCTTCGACCGTCAGGATGTGGTCACGTTTATCGAAAAAACCGCCGAGGAGCACCGTACGGCGCTGGAGACGCTGCAGACGGAAAATGATACGCTGCGCCGTGAGCGCGACGATGCGGTGGCCGAGAACGACACACTGCGTCTCCTGGCGGAGGAGGATGCCCGACTTCGGGACGATAATACCCATCTGGAGCAGCAGGTACAGGCCCTGCAGCAGCAGCTCGCCGCCGTACAGGCGGAAAACGATGCGCTGCGCGGCCCGGCAGGGGAGTACCAGTCTCTGAAGGAGCACGTGGCGGACATCGAGATCAGCGCCCATCGCCGTACAGAGGAATTTCGTGCCCGTGCCATGGAGCGTCTGGGACAGTGTATTGCCCAGCAGCGCCTGTGGTGCAGCCAGCGCCGCAGCACCTATCTGAACATGAATACCGCGTTGGCCGAGCAATTGCGCGCTGCCCAGGAGGCGGTGGACAGCGCCGACTTCGCCGCCTTTGATGATATGATCGCTGAGCTGCAGCGGTTGGAGGATGAGCTGAAAAAGCCCGACCCGCAGCTGTAAGAGAGCAAAAGCGCCCCGCAAAGCGGGGCGCTTTTATGATAAAAGGACCGCCTTGCGGCGGTCCTTTTTTGCTGTGATTTACGTTCCGGGTTTACAGGATCATGACGCCGGCCTTTTCGCAGGCTTCCACGGTCTCCTTGTCCCACAGGCTGGCCTGCACTTCGCCGATGTGGCAGGTGCCGATCATCAGCATACACAGACGGCTCTGGCCGATGCCGCCGCCAATGGTCAGGGGCAGCTGGCCCGCCAGCAGCATCTTGTGGAAGGGCAGCTCGCGGCGGTCGTCGCAGCCGCGCTTGTGCAGCTGGTAGTCCATAGCGGCCTCATCCACACGGATGCCCATGGAGGAGATCTCAAAGGCGCGGTCCAGCACGGGGTTGTACATCAGGATATCGCCGTTCAGGGACCAGTCGTCGTAGTCAGGGGCGCGGCCGTCGTGAGGCTTGCCGCTGCGCTTCAGGTCATCGCCGATCTGCATTAGAAACACGGTGTGGTGCTCCTTACAGATCGCATCCTCACGTTGCTTAGGCGTATAGTCGGGCCAGCGGTCCTCCAACTCCTGGGTGGTGACAAAGAACACCTCGCGGTCCAGCTTGGTGTGCAGGCTGGGGAACGCGATCTGCAGGGCGTCGTTGGTCTCTACCACAGCGCCCACGATGGCGCGCACGGTCTGCTCCAGATAGGCCACGTTGCGGTCGCGGCGCTCGATGACCTTCTCCCAGTCCCACTGGTCCACATACACGGAGTGGAGGTTGTCCACTTCCTCATCGCGGCGGATAGCGTTCATATCGGTGAACAGGCCCTTGCCGGGCTTGAAGTCGTAGCGCTTCAGCGCCAGACGCTTCCACTTGGCCAGGGAATGCACCACCTGGCCCTGTGCGCCCACATCAGGGATATCGAAGGACACAGGGCGCTCCACGCCATTGAGGTTATCGTTCAGACCCGAATTCTCCTCCACGAACAGGGGAGCCGAAACGCGCCGCAGATTGAGCGCCTGCCCCAGATTCACTTGGAAATTGCTCTTGATGAACTCGATTGCGCGCTGCATCTCATAGGTGGACAGCGGCGTCTTGTACCCAGCAGGGATCGTCACTTTGCTCATGCGTGAAACACCTCTCTTATAAAAAATATGTTGCCATTATAGGCGAACCCTCCGCAAAATGCAAGAGGAATAACCGCAAAAATTTACAGGATATCCATCGTATGTTTGTGAACTATATTACAAAAAGCGTCCGCAGCTCATGCTGCGGACGCTTCTGATCATGGTAGGAATTAATCAGCTTATTTATAGCTTTCGATCATGGCCTTGAAGGCGGGCAGGCTGCGCTGGATCATGTCATTGGCCACGCAGTAGCTCAGGCGGAAATAGCCGGGGCAGCCGAAACCGTCCGCGGGCACTACCAGCAGGTTGTGCTCCAGCTTGGCCTTCTCGGAGAAAGCGTTGGCATCGCCGTTGGGGGCCTTGACGAACAGGTAGAACGCGCCGTCGGGCTTGGCGCACTCATAGCCCATCTCACGCAGGCTGCTGTACAGCAGGTTGCGGTTCTCGTCGTAAGCCACCAGATCGGGGCGCTCCTCGGCGCAGTACTCGATGACCTTCTGCATCAGCGTGGGCGGGCAGACGTGGCCCATGATACGGGCGGCACCGGAGATAGCGGCGTACACCGCGTCGGCATCCTCGGCGAAGCCGGGGACGTACACATAGCCGATACGCTCGCCGGGCAGAGACAGGGACTTGGAATAGGAGTAGCATACGATGGTGTTCTTGTACAGGCAGGGGATGAAGGGGACCTTCACGCCGCCGTAGACCAGCTCACGGTAGGGCTCATCGGCAATGATGTAGATGGGATGGCCGTATTCCTTGCTCTTGCGCTCCAGCAGGGCAGCCAGACCCTTCAGGGTCTCCTCGGTATACACAACGCCGGAGGGATTATTGGGGGAGTTGATGATAATACCCTGGGTGTTCTTCGTGATGCGCTTTTCCACCTCGTCCAGATGGATCTGGAATGCCTTGGTGTCGGCGGGGACCACCACCAGCTTGCCGCCGTTGGCGTTGACGAAGGGGCGATACTCGGGGAAGAAGGGTGCCACTGCCATGATCTCGCTGTCGGCGTCCACGATCAGGGCCTTGATGATGGAGATCAGCGCGGGGGCAGCGCCGCAGGTGAAGAACAGCTCGCTGGCTTTCACATCCAGGCCGAAGCGCTCGGCCAGATCCTTGGCCACGGCGGCACGGGCGGTATCGAAGCCGGCAGCCATGGAATAGCCGTGCAGCTTGATGGAATCCATCTCGTCCACGATCTTCTTGATGGACTCGTTGACCTTCTTGGGGGCGGGAATGCTGGGATTGCCCAGAGAATAGTCATACACCTTGTCCGCGCCGACCTTGGCGGCCTGCTCCAGACCGTAGGCGAACAGCTGGCGGATCACAGAGGGCGCCGTACCCAGATTGTAGTATTCCTGATTGACCATAACATAATCTCCTCTTTTACGTTATTGTACTATGTCCATGCCGCGGCGCGGCAGATGAACCATCTCCATGATAGGCTTCACCGTGCAAATTGTCAAGCAATTGTCAATCTGACGAGATAATTTTGTAAAAAATGTAGTCAGACGAAACAAATTCTTGTGCAATACGACTTTACGCAAGCTTCATCCGACTGGACAACACACTGCCCAGTGCGATGGAGGCAAGCTTAGAATACGCGCTGTCAGCGCGGCTGACCAACACGATGGGCACCTTGGCGCCCAGAATGATACCGGCGTTCTTGGCGTTGCCGAACAGATTGGCGGCTTTGCCGATGCCGTTGCCTACCTCATAGTTGGGGACCAGCAGGATATCCGCCTTGCCGGCACCGGGGGCGATATAGTGCTTGTGATGGCATGCCTCTTCGCTGACGGCCAGATCCAGCGCTACGGGGCCGCACACGTCCATATTGTACTTGGCCCAGCGGTCAGTCATGTGGGCCAGCGTGTCGGCATCCACGGTGGACTGTACCTTGGGATTTACCTGCTCTGCGCCGCACACGCAGGAGGCGTTGATGTGCTCATAGCCCAGCGCCTGCAGGACCATGGCTGCGTTCTCCAGAATATCTGCCTTCTTCTCCAGATCGGGGAAGGTGTTGACGCCGCCGTCGGTCAGCACCAGCATACGGCCCAGAGCGGGGATCTCATACAGCATACAGTGGGTGGTAAGATGATCAGTACGCAGGCCGTGCTCCTTGTTAAACACCGCGCGCATCAGATCGGCAGTGCCCAGGATGCCCTTCATCAGGAAGTTGGCTTTTCCCTCGGCACACAGGGCCACGGCCTTGGCCGCGCAGTCCTGGTCGGTATCGCCGGCGATGATCTTGTAGTCGGCAGGGGCTTCACCCAGGCCGGTCAGCATCGCCTTGATCTCTTCCTCATGTCCCACAAGAATGGGCGTGGCAATACCCTCCCTGCGGGCCTCGACCACAGCCTCGATAACAGGCTGGTCGTGGGCCGCCGCCACGGCGATAACACCGGTCTTTCCGCCTTTGGCCGCCGCGATGATGCCGTCGATCGTGTTTATCATATACGCTCCTCCTGTACGATTTCTTTTGCCGTTTAAAGCAATATCTCTGCCAAAACGGGCACAATTTCCGGTAATAGTATACAACATATTGCGCCCATCGTCAACGAAAAACCGAAGCATTCAGTGAAAAAATTTTTTATAGCCTATCCAATTTTCCCGCAGGGTCGGCGGGGGTTGACGCGGCGGGGGAAATAAGCTATATTGGTAGAGCAAATTCGACATGAGGTGTGGTATGAAGCAGATCAAGACCTTTTCGCTGGCGTTTACCTACGTCGGCTGTTTTTTGGGCGCGGGGTTTATTTCCGGCCAGGAGCTGTGGCAGTTCTTTGGCGCCTTCGGCAACTGGGGCTATGTGGGCTTTGTCCTGGCGGCGCTGCTGTTTACGGTCATCGGCATTCTGTTCGTCCGGCTGACGCAGATGACGAAATGCGCCGAAATGGACAAGCTGCTGGTACCGTGGGACGTTAAGTGGCTCCGTGCCGCCACCGGTGTCATTGGGGCGCTGTTCCTCTTCTTTGTGGTGGTGAGTATGTCCGCCGGTGTGGGCGCCATGCTGACCCAGCTGTTTCGTGTGCCCACCTGGCTGGGCAGCGCCGTGTTCATGCTGGCGGTGTTCCTGGTGGCGCTTCTTGGCGTCAGCGGTATGGTCAATGCCTTCTCTGCCATGATCCCCATTTTGGTGCTGGCCACGGTTGGTTTTGCCGTGGGCGCCTGGTGCACCTTTGGCACGGAGGGCATCTTGCAGCTGCAATATACCAATACCAATCCTCTGATGCCCAACTGGTTTATCGCCACGCTGACCTTCGTGGCCTATAACATTCTTGGCGGTATCGGCATCATGTCCCCGGTGGGGCAGTATGTGCGGGAGAAAAAGCACGTCTATGTGGGTATTGCTCTCTCCGGCGTTATGCTGTTGGCGGTGGCGGGCAGTATCCTCACCAGTCTGGGTACCTATCCCGAGGCGGTGCAGGCGGAGCTGCCCATGGTGGCGTTGGCCTCCCGGCTCAACGGTACGCTGGGTACGATCTACGGCATTATGCTGCTGGTGGCCATGTTCTGCAACGCTCTGGCCAGTCTGGTGGGCATGAGTGCCTATGTGGAGCAGAAGTCCGCCTTTGTCCGTACCCACAAAAACCCGGTGCTGCTGGCAGTTTCCGTGCTGGCCTGGGCGGCGAGCCTGCTGGGGTTTGCCGAGATCATCGGCACTGTCTATCCCATCTTTGGCTATATCAGTATTGCGTTCCTGGTATTTCTGGTCATTCATTTCTTCCGTGCCAAAAAGACGGAGCAGCCGCAGCAGGCATAACATAAGATATAACAAAAGCGTCTATCAAGCGCCCTCTGCCGCAGGCAGGGGGCGCTTTTCAGCAGAAGCCCGCCTTGCCCGGCGGGCTTTTGTGCATATTCCGGGACGAGCTTTCATACGTTGGGGTCAAGACCAACAAAGGAGGGCGTCATCATGGAGATCGGAGAGGCGGTCGGACGCTATGAGCAGGCGGCTGCATTGCTGCCCAGCCGCTGGCAGCAGGCTGCCCGGCGTGTGCCGGAGCACCGCAAGGCCCAGGCGGAGGAGTTCCGCCTGCGGGCAGGACGACCGATGACACTACTAACATGTGAAGGGGAACTACTTGTCAGCGATGAACTGCCGCGCCAAAGTGTTACTCAGGCGGACTTGGAACAGCTGTGCGACGCGGTAACGGGCTATTCCCGCTACGCGGCGGCGGAGACGATGGGCAAGGGCTATCTCATCGGCCGGGGCGGCTTCCGCATCGGCCTGTGCGGCACCGTAGCGGTCAGGGGGGACGGCGGCACAGCCCTGCGGGATATCTCCTCCGCCGTGGTACGGATCAGCCGCCAGGTCCGTGGGTTGTGGCAGGAGGTCCCGGAATGGTCAGCAGGCGGCTTTGACAGTACGCTGATCGCCGCGCCGCCCGGCGGCGGCAAGACCACGCTCCTGCGCGACATGATCGCAACACTGTCCAACGGCACAGAGGATTGCTGTCCCCTGCGGGTAGGCGTGGTGGACGAGCGCGGTGAGTTGGCCGGGATGTACCGCGGTGTACCGCAGTTGGACGTAGGCTGTCATACCGACGTGCTGGACGGCTGTCCCAAGGCACTGGGCATCCCCATGCTGCTGCGGAGCGCCAATCCCCAGGTCATCGCCGTGGACGAGATCACCGAGGCGGCGGATATTCTGGCAATGACAGCGGCGGCTAACTGCGGCGTTAAGCTGCTGGCCACGATCCACGCCGAGGACGGAGAAGAGCTGCGCCGCAAGCCGCTGTTCCGCCAGCTGGCGGAGGCCGGTGTCTTCCGTCGTCTCATCACCATCAGCGCATCGGATGGTCGGCGGCACTACCGCACGGAGGCCCTGTGACCACGGCTGCTGGTGCGGTGCTGGTGATTGGGGCCGCCCTTTTGGTCCTGCGGCGCTATTATACACGCCAGCGTCAGTGCCGCGATCTGTTGTGGTCCTTTGCCGCCGCCCTGGGGGAGATGGAGAGTGCCATCCGCTGGCAGCGCACGCCGGTCCTGACGCTGTTGGAGGCACTGCAGACCCGGGAGCACTGCGGTGTCTGGTTCTGTCAGATACGGGACAAAGTTCAAAGCGATATGACTTTACAGATTGCTTGGGAGAATACCTTTCACCAGCTTTCAGACGCAGAACTCCGTGACCTGCTTTGCCGTATTTCCTGGAGTGGCGATGCCCAGCGCCTGGAGAGCACCATCGCCCGCGCCCGGGCGGAGGCCGAGCAGCTCTACGAAAAGCGCCGCGAGGCGGATCGGCGCAGCCGCCGCGTGACTACCACGGCCACGCTGTGCGGTGCAGGACTGATGATCATTTTACTTCTGTGAGGGACAGACAATGGATGTTGACCTGATTTTCAAAATAGCGGCCATCGGTATCCTGGTGGCGGTGCTGAATTTGCTGCTGGTGCGAAGCGGCCGGGAGGAGCAGGCCATGATGACCACGCTGGCGGGCCTGGTCGTGGTGCTGATGATGCTGGTGCAGCAGATCAGTGACCTGTTCGACCTGGTAAAGACCCTGTTCTCCCTGTGACGCATGGATACGGTACTGCGATTGGCGGCGCTGTGCCTGCTGGGGGCCCTGCTGGCGGTGCTGCTGCGCCGCGGCGGGGGAGAGCTGGCGCTGCTGCTTGTCCTGGCTGTCTGCGGCGTGGCGGTCGCCCTGCTGCTGGAGCCGCTGGGTCAGCTCCGGGATTTCTGGAAAGAGGCCTCGGCCTGGGGTCAGCTGCCGGAGCAGCTGTTTCAGCCGCTGCTGAAAACGGTCTGCATCGCCCTGATCTGCCGGACAGGCTCCGACCTGTGCCGGGATGCCGGCGAGGGCGCCCTCGCTTCCGTGCTGGAGACTGCCGGTGCCGTGGCGGCCATCGTGGTGTCCCTGCCGTTGTTCCGCGCTGTCTGGGACCTGTTGGAGTCACTGCTATGAAAAAAGTCCTGTTCTGTCTGACACTGCTTCTTCTGTGTCTGGACTGTGCCTGGGCTGCCGAACTGCCCGACTCCGTGAAGGACGCCGTCCCGCCGGAGGCGGCGGATATCCTGCCGGAAATGGACACCTCCGCCTCCCACGAGACACTGTGGCAGGGTCTGGGCGATCTGTGGCACAGCGCCTGCGCCTATGTCCGCACAGCGCTGGAGACCCAGGCCTCCGGTGCGGCCCTGCTGCTGGGCGTGGTGCTGCTGTGCAGTCTGGCGGAGAGCTGCCTTGCGGCGGCGGACAGTCCCTGCGTTCCCCGCTATGTCTCCGTGGCGGGAGCGCTGGCCATCACCCTTGTGGCGGCGGGCGACTTCCGCCGGATGATGGGTCTGGGTGTGGAGACCATGTCCCAGCTGGAGGTGTTCTCCAAGGCACTGCTGCCCACCCTGTCCGCCGCCGTGGCCGCCGGCGGCGGCTATATCACCGCCGGTGCCAGGCAGGTGGCCACGGTGTTCTTCACCGATCTGCTCATCAGCCTTATCCGTCAGGTACTGCTGCCGCTGCTGTACGCCTGCATTGCTGCTGCCGCCGCGGACGCCGTGGTTCCCGGCCATAGTCTGCAAAAGATCGGTCAGGGCCTTCGCAAGTGCGTCGCCTGGGCACTGACGGCCCTGATGCTGGTCTTTACCGGCTTCCTGTCGGTGACCGGTGCGGCCACCTCTGCGGCGGACGCCCTGTCTACCCAGTTGACGCGCACCGCCATCGCCACAGCGGTGCCGGTGGTGGGCTCCATCATCTCCGATGCCGCCGGCACGGTGCTGGCCGGTGCCGGGATGCTGAAGGGCGCCATCGGCGTATTCGGCCTGCTGGCAGTGCTGGCCATCTGCCTGACACCCTTTATCACCATGGCCGTGCAGTACCTGCTGTATAAGCTGGCGGCGTTTCTGGCGGGCACCGTGACCCAGGAGCCCCTGGCGGACCTGATCGGCGCGCTGGGCTCCGCCTTCGGCCTGATGCTGGGCATGACCGGCAGCTGTGCACTGGCCCTGCTGATCTCCATAATCTCTTCTGTATCGGTGGTGAGTACATGATCGCGGAAACCCTGCGTACCTGGCTTCTCGGTATCATCGCGGCGGGCATGATCGTTGGGATACTCTACGCCCTGCTGCCCCGTGGGCGTATGAAGGCGGTGGCCCACACCGTGGGCGGCATGGCACTGCTGCTGGTCATTGTCCGGCCGCTGCTGGGCCTGGACCTGACTGAGCTGGCCCTCCGCTATGAGGACTATCGGCAGCAGATCCAGGCGCTGACAGAGGAATATCGCAGATCCGGCGACGCGGAATTCGCCGCGCTCATAGCGGACAAGACCGCCGCATATATTGCCAGCAAGGGAGATGACCTGGGCATCACATGTACCCCGCGGGTAGAGATGGAGGACCGCGATGGCGTGCCCTGGCCCAGCGCCGTGACGCTGGACATTCCCAAGGACGAGGCGCTGTCCGCGTGGCTCAGCACGGAACTGGCCATCGACGACGCGCACCAGTATTGGCGTGAGGCAGACGAATGATGGAAAAGCTGAAAGATATACTGAATAAATACCGCTTCGCGGTGCTGGTGGCTCTGGCCGGCGTGGTGCTGATGCTGCTGCCCGCCGGTAAGCAGGAGACCGAAGCCGCCGACACGGCAGGGGAGGAGATGTCCTTCTCTCTGGAGGAGACGGAGCGCCGTATGGCGGAGGTGCTGTCCGCCATGGATGGCGTGGGTCGGGTGCAGGTGATGCTGACGCTGCACAGCGGTGAAACGTTGTCGCTGGCGGAGGATAGCAGCGCCACTCTGGGCAGCGGCGGCGATGTGCGGCAGGACAGTCAGGTCCTGACGGTGAACCGCGGCAGCGGCAAGCAGGAGGTCGTGGTCACCCGGCGGCTGTACCCCACCTATCAGGGGGCGGTGGTGGTCTGTCAGGGGGCAGGCGACAGCCGTGTGCGCCTGCGGGTGATGGAGACGGTGTCTGTGCTGACAGGACTCAGCAGCGATAAGATATCGGTAGTCCAATGGAAACAGTAACAATAAATGGGAGGAACGACAGTATGAAGCAGATATGGAAGCGCCGCGCCGTAGCGGCGGCCGTGGTGGTGCTGGTGGGTACATCGGTGTATTTGAACTGGCGCTATGCCGGGGATGTGGCGGATACCTCCAAGGTGCTTGGCCAGTCCACGCTGGTCAATGGCGAGACTGCGGAGGCACAGGCGGATACTGCGGATACCGCCGGAGACGACTATTTCTCCACTGCCCGGCTCAGCCGCAAGCAGGCCCGCGATACCGCCATCAGTATGCTGGAGGAGGCCAAGGGCGAGGAGAACGCCTCAGAGGAGGTAGCCAACGAGGCATCCGAGACGCTTCAGGTGCTGGCGGGCTACACCGTGGCGGAGACACAGATCGAGAACCTGGTGGTGGCAAAAGGCTATGCCGACTGCGTGGCCTTTATGGGCGCGGACTCCATCAGCGTGGTGGTATCGGCTCCCGACGGTCTGGAGGCGGAGGACGTAGCGAAGATCAAGGATATCGTCATCGCGGAGACATCCTACACTCCCGGCCAGATCAAGATCATGGAAGCGGGAACGTCCGGTGCAAAATAGGTGTTGTATTTCCCCGTAAAAAATGGTATAATCCTATATTGCAATTAGCTGAGTACCAATGACAACTGTGAGGAGACAAACAGACCATGGCTGAAAATAAGGAATATATGATCCACCAGGAGGATGACGGCAGCATCCAGATCTCAGAGGATGTGCTGGCCTCCATTGCCAGTACCACAGCCTTGGAGGTGGACGGTGTCAGCGCTTTGATGAGCGCCAACGTATCCGACCTGATGGGCGGTAAAAAAATGACCTGCAAGGGCGTCCGTGTTGAACTGGACGGCGAGCAGATCGTTGTGGGCATTTTTGTTGCGGTGCGCTACGGCTGCGCCATCAGCGATGTGGCCAAAAAGGTCCAGAAGAATGTGCATACCGCGCTGGAGGGTATGACTGGCTTCAAGGTGGCGGCGGTGAACGTCCACGTGGGCGGCATCAGCTTCAACTGAACAACAGACGAGAGAGAAAAGGACGAACGCTTATGACACGCAGCACCGCACGGGAGATTGCCATACACTTGGCGTACCAGCTGAGCTTCACCGAACTGCCGGTGGAGGAGTTTCTGGACCAGCAGCTCAGCGATGAACGCTTTGCCGAGCTGGCGGCAGAGGATGACCTCTACGCCGACCGGCCCAACACCAAGCAGGAGGCGTATATCCGCCGCCTGGTCTCCGGTGTGGCGGAGCACGCCGCCGAGCTGGACGCCGACATTGAAAAGTACGCCCGGGGCTGGCGATTTGAGCGCATTTCACTGGTAGCATCCGCCATCATGCGTGTGGCCATGTACGAGATACTCTATATGGCGGACATTCCGCAGGGCGCCGCCATCAGCGAGGCGGTGACGATCGCCAAGAAGTACGAAACGCCCGAGGTCGCCAAATTTATCAACGGTATTCTGGGCAGCTTCGCCCGGGGCGAGGTCAAGGAAAAGGACTGAAAACCACATACGAAAGGCAGGGCGTGAAAGCTCTGCCTTTTCAGGTCGCATACAGAAAGGAGTGATCGCCACGTCGAGCCGGTATATTTTCACGGTGTCCGAGGTCAACCAGTTTATCAAGGACCTGCTGGATAACGTGCCGCCATTGCAGGAGGTCCTGCTGCGGGGCGAGATCTCCAACTACAAACTATACCCCTCCGGCCATCACTACTTTACGCTGAAGGACAGCCAGTGCAGTCTGAAGTGTGTTATGTTCAGGGGCAGTGCCGTGCGCCTGCGCTTCCGCCCGGAAAACGGTATGCAGGTCATCGCCTCCGGCCGTATCAGCGTCTATCCCCGCGACGGCGCCTACCAGCTGTACTGCACCGGCCTGACGCCGGAGGGCGCCGGCGACCTGAGCGTGGCCTTTGAGCAGCTGAAGGAAAAGCTGCGGAAGGAGGGCCTGTTTGACGAGACCCATAAAAAACCCCTGCCGCCATATCCCCGGCGCATCGCCATCGTCACCTCCCCGGCAGGCGCGGCGGTCCACGACATGATCCGCATCCTCCGCCGCCGCTATCCCATCGCCAAGGTCCTTCTGCTGCCCGTTCGCGTGCAGGGAACTGAGGCCCCGGCGGAGATCGCCGGCGCCATCCGTTACGCCAACGCCCGCAGCCTGGCCGATGTGCTCATCACCGGCCGCGGCGGCGGTTCGCTGGAGGACCTGTGGGCCTTTAACGACGAGCGCGTGGCCCGCGCCATCTACGACTCGGATATTCCCGTCATCTCGGCGGTGGGCCACGAGCCGGACGTGGCCATCAGCGACTTCGTAGCGGACCGGCGGGCCTCCACGCCCTCCAACGCCGCCGAGATCGCCGTGCCGGACATGGCCGAACTGCTGCGGATGCTGGATGCCGCCCATTCCCGCATGACACAGTCGATACGCCGCGATATCGCCGCCCATTCCCGTCGTTTAGAGTCCCTGTCGAAAAAACGCGTCCTCACGGACCCGACCGCTTACCTGGCGGACCGCCGCCAGGATGTGGACCATATGACCCACCGGCTCTGTGCCGCCATGCGTGTGGTGACAGATGTCCAAAACCGCCGCTTCGGCGCGCTGGCCGCGTCGCTGGATGCCCTCAGCCCGCTGAAGGTCCTGGGCCGCGGCTACGCCCTGGCCCAGCGGCCGGACGGCACGGTGCTCCGCAGCGCCGATCAGGCGCGGATAGGGGAGACCCTGCGCCTGCGGCTGGCCGACGGCGCCCTGCGGTGCCAAGTAAAGGAAAAGGAGAACGAACATGGCAGCAAAAAAGACGTTTGAAGAGAATATGTCCCGGCTGGAGGAGATCGTCTCCCTGCTGGAAAGGGGCGATGCCACGCTGGGCGACAGCATGGCGCTGTTTGAGGAGGGCACCAAGCTGGTGAACGCCTGCCGCAAGGAGCTGGACACCGCCGAGCAGAAGGTGGTCAAGCTGTCCAAGGGCCCCGATGACGCGCCGGTGGAGCATGATTTTGCTGCGGAGGATTGAGCCATGGACTACGAAAGACACTACGAGCAGTACCGCGTGGCGGTAGAGGACTACCTTTCCGCCCTTTTTGCCGGCAGCGCCCCCTATGACCGTCTCTACGATGCCATGCGGTACAGCGTGCTCTCCGGCGGCAAACGTATCCGCCCGGTGCTGACGCTGGAATTTGCCCGTCTGGGAGGTATCGACTGGCGCCTGGCGCTGCCCTATGCCTGCGCGCTGGAGCTGGTTCACAACTATTCCCTCATCCACGACGACCTGCCCTGCATGGACGACGACGATCTGCGCCGTGGCAAGCCCACCAACCACAAGATCTACGGCGAGACGCTGGCCATTCTGGCCGGCGACGCCCTCCAGCCCGAGGCCTTTCGTCTCATTGCCCAGGCGACGGGACTGCCCGCCGAAAGCCGTATCGCGGCGGTCGAGGTCCTGGCCCGGGCCGCCGGTGCCGACGGCATGGTGGCCGGACAGGTGCTGGACACCCTTTGCGACGTCCGAGATGAAGCCGGCCTGACCCAGCTGGACCGTCTCAAGACCTGCGCCATGATCTCCGCCGCAGCGGAGCTGGGCTGTGTGGCCGCCGGAATGGACGCGGAAAAGCGCCGTCAGGCCCGTGAATTCGGCGATGGCCTTGGCCTGGCCTTCCAGCTCCGTGACGATATCCTGGATGTGACAGGCGCACAGGAGGTGTTCGGCAAGCCCATCGGCTCTGACAAGGCGGAGGGCAAGGTCACGCTGGTGGATGTGAAGGGCCTGGAGCAGTGCCAGCGCGACGTGGAGCAATACACCGCGCGAGCCAAGGCCGCTATTGCCGCCTGGCCTGATAATTCGTTTTTGCTGGAGCTTGCCGACCACATGGTAAATCGTGTAAAGTAATATCGCCTTACAGTTAATGCAGATAAATGCCCCGCGCCGTTTGGCGCGGGGCGCCTTCTGTCATCTATCGTTCTGCGGTGCTGCCATAGTCACACAGCGCCCGCAGGGCGCAATTTTCACAGTCCGGCTTCCGTGCCATACACAGCGCACGGCCATGGAGCACCATGCGGTGGCAGAAGTTATTGGCCTCCTCCGGTGGAATGACCTTCCGCAGCTGCTGCTCCACCTTCAGTGGGTCCTTGCTGCCGTCCGTCAGTCCCAGCCGCCCAGTGATGCGGATGCAGTGGGTGTCGCAGACGTAGCCGTCCCTGCCATAAATATCGCCCAGGATCAGGTTGGCTGTTTTCCGCCCCACACCGGGCAGTGAGAGCAGGTCCTCCATGTTGTCCGGGACCTTTCCGCCGAAGCGTTCTACCAGCATTTTTGCGGAACCAACGATGTCCCGGGCCTTGGCCCGCCAGAAGCCGCAGGACTGGATATATGTACCTACCTCGTCCACATCGGCGGCGGCAAAGGCCTCCAGTGTGGGATAGCGGGCAAACAGCGCCGGCGTCACCAGATTGACACGCGCGTCGGTGCACTGCGCCGCCAGACGCACGGAGAACAGCAGCTCATAGTCCTTCTCATAGTCCAGCGAACACAGCGCGTCCGGGTACAGCGTCTTCAGCGCCGCGATAATGGTGCTGACCTGTTCTTTCGACTTCATGCGACATCACCTCATCCCAATTGTAACAGAGGTTGCAGAAAAAGGCAATCTGTGCTATACTGTTTCATAAGATTTTTCACAGAAGGGAGGCGGTGCCGCTATGCGTCCGCTGGCAGACGAGATACGGCCCCAGACGCTTGACGATGTGGCCGGACAGAAGCACCTGCTGGGCGAGGGGGCGCTGCTGCGCCGCCTGATCGAGAACGGCACCGATGCCAACCTCATTTTCTACGGTCCCTCCGGCACCGGAAAGACCACCGTGGCCAACATTATTGCCAGGCAGGCGAAAAAGGCGCTGTACACCCTAAACGCCACCACCGCATCCCTCCAGGATGTGAAGAATGTCATGGCGGATGTGGACACCATGATGGCCCCCAACGGTATCCTGCTGTACCTGGATGAGATACAGTATTTCAACAAGAAGCAGCAGCAGAGCCTGCTGGAATTCCTGGAAAACGGCAAGATCACCCTGATCGCCTCTACCACAGAGAACCCGTATTTCTATATCTACAACGCACTCCTGTCCCGCAGCACGGTTTTTGAATTTAAGCCTCTGTCGGTGGAGGATACCATCCCCGCCGTGGAACGGGGCCTGCGTATCGAGCAGGAGAGGAGCCAGCTGCCCTTTACCTGGGAAGAGGATGTGCCCCGCACAGTGGCCGCCGGCTGCGGCGGCGATGTCCGAAAGGCCATCAACGCCGTGGAGCTGCTGTACCGTTCCGCCAAGCCGAAGGATGGCGGATTATATGTGACAAGGGATGATGCTTTACAGCTAAGCCAGTGCAGCGCCATGCGGTATGACAGGGAGGGGGATGACCACTATGACCTGCTCTCCGCCCTGCACAAATCCATCCGAGGCTCCGACCCGGACGCGGCGGTGTACTACCTGGGCCGTCTGCTGGTGGCGGGCGACTTGATCTCCCCCTGCCGTCGTCTGCTGTGCATCGCGGCGGAGGATATCGGCCTTGCGTATCCGCAGGCCATCACCGTCACAAAAAGCTGCGTGGACGCGGCACTGCAGCTGGGTCTGCCGGAGGCGCGGCTGCCCCTGGCCGAGGCGGCGGTGCTGCTGGCCACCGCGCCCAAATCCAACAGCGCCCACAACGCTATCATCGCCGCTATGGAGGATATTCAGCGCGGCGCGGTGGGGGATATCCCCCGGCACCTGAAAAACGTCCACGCTGACAGTGCCGGCGCGGACAAAGCCCCCGCCTATAAGTACCCCCACAATTACCCGGACCACTATGTGCAGCAGCGCTATCTGCCGGAGTCTTTGGGGGATACGCATTACTATGCGTACGGCGAAAACAAGACCGAGCAGGCCGCCAAGCGGTACTGGGACGACATTAAGGGGAAGAACGGAAATGGACCTGCGGTTACATGATGTTTTAGAGCTGAAAAAGGAGCACCCCTGCGGCAGTAAACGCTGGCAGGTGCTCCGCGTGGGCATGGATATCAAGCTCCGGTGCCTCGGCTGCGGCCATGAGGTCATGCAGCCCCGGCGTAAGATCGAAAAAATGATACGGCGCATCGTGCCGAAGGAGGAATTGCAATGAGACCGAAATGGACAAGATACTTCGCCATGGGCATCGCCCTGCTGCTGGCCATCGTTATGGCCGTAACGCTGGTCCTGCCATATCTGGGACTGTGAGGCTGCCATGAAGCACTGTATTCTGGCAAAATTCACTCCGGAGGCCAAGGCGCAGCGCGCCGCGCTGCTGCCGCGTATCCGGGAGATATTCTCCGCCGCGGCGGATATTCCCGGCGTTCACGGCGCGGAGGTCATTCCCAACTGCGTGGACCGGGACAACCGTTACGACGTGCTCATTCGTCTGGATATGGACCGCGAGGCCCTGCCCCTGTACGATGTGTCCGCTATGCACCATCGGTGGAAGGATGAGTTCACGCCCCTGCTGGAGAAGAAGGCCATCTTTGATCATGAATCATAACCACCAGTTTACTGGTGGTTATGATTTTCTATTAGCGGGAGAGCCGCCATACAGACAGCTGGTATGCTGCATGGTTTCTGTGCTGTCCTCCGCGCTGGCCCATACCATTCTTTACAGCCCGTGGGTCATCTATTTCCTCTGTATTGCTTTGGAAAAAAGCTTTGAAGAATTATTCTATTTTGGGAGGCCGCTATGGATAATGTATTGCTTTTGATTTTTGGTATTTTTTTGTCGGTGCTCGGCATCTTGAATATCAAAGGGAATATCAGCACCATACATTCCTATAACCGCAGAAAAGTGAAAGAAGAGGACATCCCCAAATACGGTAAGGCGGTGGGGACGGGAACGGTCATTATGGGGGCGTCCCTGATCTTGGCGTATTTCGCCACATTCTGGAATGAGGCGGCAATAGATTATATCATCTTTCCGGCGATAACTATTGGCCTGGCCTTTATCCTATATGGGCAGATCAAATACAATCACGGTATTTTTTGACCCGTAAAAAACGCACCCTCGTGAGGTTGATCCTCATGAGGTATAGAAAAGGTGCCAATAAGGTGTCAACAATAGCCATAAAAGAGCAACAAAAGCTATATCAAAATGTATACCAAAATGACGCGGAATGTCAATGAAAAGCGGTGACGGATGGATTATAAAGCGGTAACGAACCGGTTACAAATGCTGCGGTGCCCGCCTGGTTGCGACGTTTTTTTTCGTCCCGCCGCTCTATAATAGTGGCAGCGAGGTGAGGCAATGACTGTGGTGTATCTGGACCGCGTTTTCCTGCTCAACAGCGTGGTAGACTATCTGCTTTTTCTATGTGCCGCAAGGCTTTGCGGCTTTCCGCTGCATCGAAGGCGGCTGCTTTTTTGCGCGGTGCTGGGCGGCGTTTACGCGGCTGCGGTCTTTATTTCCGAGCTTGCATTTTTGGCTCACCCGGCGATCCGATTGGCCTTTGGAGGCTTGCTGGCGCTTGCCGCGTTTCGCCGTTTCCGCCCGGTCCTCACATTTTTTTTGCTTTCGGCCGCCCTCGCCGGCACCCTGCTGGCGCTCGGCCTGGCCTTTGGCTCGGTGGCGGGACTGGCACAGCGGTTGTATTACGCCGATGTTAGCTGGCAAGCGCTTATACTGGTCAGTATATTGTTTTACGTGCTTCTCCGGCTTTTTGCCGGTCAGGCAGCACGTCATGGAGGGGGAGAATTGTTGCAGATCAAAGTATCTGTCGGCGGAAGGATACAAACCGTTACCGCCCTGCACGACACGGGTAATACACTGAGGGATCCGGTCACCGGGTGTCCGGCGCTGGTAATGGAGCGCCGTTCCGCAGACGCATTATGGACACCGGCGGTGGCCGATGTTTTGGCAGAGCAGCTGTCTCCGGAAGAGAAAATGGCAAAGCTGCACCGAATAGGTTGTCCGGTACGGTTTACACTGCTGCCTTTTCGCGCGGTGGGGACGGCTGCAGGCCTGCTGTTGGCAGCCTGTAGCGATTACATAGAAGTGAATGGCAAACGCTATCCACGGACACCTGTCGCGCTGTCGGAGCAAGCTGTCAGTGATGGAGGCGGGTATCACGCCCTGTGGGGGGCAATGGAAGGGAGAATAGGGCATGGCAAAGCTTCTGATTTGGCTGAAACGCCTGTGGCACAGCGTATACAGGCCGGATAAGGTCATGTACATCGGCGGGAGCGATACGCTACCGCCGCCCTTACCGAGAGATGAGGAGTCTGTTCTGCTGGAAAAGCTGAATACCGGCGATTTTCAGGTGCGGCAGACGCTGATCGAACACAACCTGCGGTTGGTGGTTTACATAGCCAGACGTTTTGAAAATACCGGTATCCATATAGAGGACCTGATCTCCATCGGCACTATCGGATTGATCAAGGCGGTCAATACGTTCCGGACAGATAAGAATATCAAGCTGGCTACCTACGCCTCGCGGTGTATTGAGAATGAAATTCTCATGTACTTGCGGAAGAACGGCGCACAACGGACAGAGGTCAGCTTCGATGAGCCGCTGAATACCGACTGGGACGGAAAAGAACTGCTGCTCAGTGACGTACTGGGGACTGACAGCGATGTGGTCATGCGGCCCATTGAAGCGGATGTGGACCGGCAGCTGCTGCAAACGGCGGTATCGCACCTCAGTCCGAGAGAGAGGGATATCATCACCATGCGGTTTGGCCTGGGCGGTATCAAGGAGCTCACCCAAAAGGAGGTGGCGGATCGATTGGGGATTTCGCAGAGCTACATATCACGGCTGGAGAAGCGTATCATCCTGCGACTGCGGCGAGAATTGCAGAAAATGAACTAAAGGCTGTGAAGGAGTATACCTTCACAGCCTTTGCGCGGTCAAATATTATTGTAAGGATAGGGCGGCCGGACGGTTGACCACCATCATATTGTAGTAACGCAGCAAATGATAATCATCCTTATCCAGTTTGATGGTGCCCAGCAGGCGGTCGTTTTCCTCCAGCGGCTCTTTAGAGATCAGCGCCTTCAATGCAATGGGTGCAAAGAACGGGGAGGAGCCGATACCGGATACCAGTCCCACGGCGGGCATACGGTTCTGCATGGGATTGAGCATACAGATATACATCTTTTCCGCCTCGTTGATCTGATTGGTCAACACCATGTGGGTGATGGTATCGTAAGCCTTCATCTCTCCGGTGAACAGATGCTGGCAACGGTCCGGGTCGGAGAAGGACGCCACGCCCATATACAACGTGACCTCGACACTCTCATGGTCCACTGACTGAGAAAACCGAAGAAGTGAGCGTACCATCTGGCGAATACGGCCATCATAGTAGTACATATAGGCCAATGTCTGATTGAAGTAGCTATTCTTAGGTAGCGCCGGCTCCGCATGAAACATGGGGGGCTGATAATCGATGAAGCATTTTAGATCAATATCCAGTGCCTGCGCAATCTCGTACAGTGTTTCGATGTCGATGGTAATAGCACCGTTTTCGTACTTGGATAGCGTCGCTTTGCTCTTATTGATCATGGCGGAGAATTGCTCGATGGTATAGCCGCGGCTCTTGCGGTATTTTTTGATGCGCTGTCCCACAAAATAAGAAAAAGAGCTCAAAAGCGACACCTCCTTATAATGGAGTAATGATACCAAACGTTTGGTAGGAAGTCAATAGTTTTTTTCTGTGAAGGAAACCTTTTTAACTGGCCTTTTCTTTTTAATAAACCATTCGGTGAAAATAGTAGTAAACAAAAGAAAGCCCCCGGCAACCATACGGATGCCGGGGGCCAAAATGATGTAAGAATGTATGAACGACTTACTTAGCGGCTTCCATGCCGGCCAGCAGAGCCTTCTTGTTGCCCTCCAGGAAGCGGGCCTTCTTCTCACCCAGCTCGATGCGGATAGCTTCCATCATGCTTTCCACGGAGGTGACGGGAGCCTTGGCCAGGGTCGCGCCCAGGATGGCAACGTTGGCACCCTTGGGGTTGCCAATGGACTCGGCAATGCCGTTGGCATCGCAGTACACCACAGTGATGTCGTCACGGACGGCCTTGCGGTCGATGATGGAACTGTTGATGACCAGAACGCCGCCGGGCTTCACGTGTGCTTCAAACTTGTCCAGAGAAGGACGGTTCATGGCCACGATCACGTCGGCCTTGTCCACCAGAGGGGAGGCGACGGGGTCATCGGAGACGATGACGGAGCAGTTGGCGGTACCGCCGCGCATCTCGGGGCCATAAGAGGGCAGCCAGGAAACGTGCTTACCGTCCAGCATGCAGGCCATGGCGACGAACTTACCGATCAGCAGCATACCCTGACCGCCGAAACCGGCGAAAATAAAGGTTTTTTCCATGTTACTTCGCCTCCTTGTCTTTGTAAACGCCCAGAGGATAGTAGGGGATCATGTTCTGCTCCAGCCAGTTCATAGCTTCCACCGGAGACAGGCCCCAGTTGGTGGGGCAGGTGGACAGCACTTCGATCATGGTGAAGCCCTTACCCTCCATCTGCAGACGGAAGGCCTTGGCAATGGCCTTCTTGGCCTTGGCGATGTTGGCGGTATTGTTGACCGCCACGCGCTCAATGTAGTAAGAACTGGGAACAGCGGCCAGCATCTCGCACATCTTGATAGGCAGACCACTCCACTCCTCGCTGCGGCCAGCAGGGCAGGTAGTTGCCTTTTGGCCGATCAGGGTGGTGGGGGCCATCTGACCGCCGGTCATGCCATAGATCGCGTTGTTGACAAAGATGGTGGTGATCTTCTCGCCGCGGTGGGCGGCGTGAACGATCTCCGCGGTACCGATAGACGCCAGGTCACCGTCGCCCTGATAGGTGAATACCAGAGTGTCCTTGCCGACGGAGCGCTTGATACCGGTGGCAACAGCGGGTGCGCGGCCGTGGGCAGCCTCGTACATATCGCAGTTGAAATAGTCATAGGCAAACACGGAGCAGCCGACAGGGGCCACACCGATCACCTTGCCGTCTAATTTCATCTCGTCGATGACCTCGGCTACCAGACGGTGGATGATGCCGTGGTTGCAGCCGGGGCAATAGTGGAACTGCTTGTCAGTCAGCAGCTTAGTCTTTTCGAACAGTACAGCCATCTTATTTACCCTCCTTCATGCTCAGGATCTTGGTGACGATCTCGTCGGTAGAGGGCATCTGGCTGCCGCAATGACCGAAGAAGTCAACGTGCTTGGCGCCATTGATGGCCAGCTTTACGTCCTCCAGCATCTGGCCTTCGTTCAGTTCAACGTCCAGAACGGCCTTCACGCCGGGCTGGCAGCAGGCTTCACGCACAGCGTCATAGGGGAAGGGCCACACAGTGATGGGGCGGACCAGGCCGACGTTAATGCCTTTTTCCTTCAGCTCGGCGATAGCGCTCTTGGCGATACGCGCCACGGTGCCGAAGGCAGTAATGATGTACTCAGCGCCTTCGCAGTTGTAGCTTTCCCACATCTGCTCGTTGGCAACGACTTCCTTGTACATGGCCTGCAGCTCGTCATTGTGGACAGCCAGGCTCTCGGTATCGATGTAGATAGAATTGATAATGCCGCGCTTAGCGGGATCATCGCCGGGCTTCCAGCCGGTGCAGGCCCAGGGCTTCTTCTCCGGGTCTACCTTGTAATCCACCATCTCGGGCAGCTCCACGGGCTCCATCATCTGGGCGATGATGCCGTCCGCAAGGAACAGCACGGGGATACGGTACTTTTCGGCCTTGTCATAGGCGATCATCATCAGGTCGATGGCCTCCTGTACAGAAGCGGGGGCGAAGGTCAGCAGGTGATAGTCGCCGTTGCCGCCGCCCTTGACACCCTGGAAATAGTCGCCCTGGGATGCCTGGATATTACCCAGACCGGGGCCGCCGCGCATCACGTTGATGATGACAGCGGGAACCATGGCGCCTGCGCAGTAGGAGATACCTTCCTGCTTCAGGGACACGCCGGGGCTGGAGGAGGAGGTGATGACGCGGGCGCCGGTACCGGCAGCGCCATACACCATGTTGATAGCCGCCACTTCGCTCTCGGCCTGCAGGAAGCAGCCGCCGATCTCGGGCATACGGGCGGACATATATTCGGGGATCTCCGTTTGCGGAGTGATGGGGTAACCGAAGAAAAAGCGAGCGCCGGCACGAATAGCGGCTTCTGCAATCGCTTCGCTGCCCTTCATAAGAGTCAAAGCCATATTCTTTCTGCCTCCTTAGTCTTTTTCGATTCGGATCACCACATCAGGACAGGTACGGGCGCAGGACGTGCAGCCGATGCACGCCTCCATGTTCGTCACTTCTGCCGGATGGTAGCCCTTTGCATTGATGCGGGTCTTGGACAACTCGATGATGTGCTTGGGACAAGCTCTTGCACACAGACCGCAGCCCTTGCAAAGATTTTCGTCGATGGTAACTCTTACCACTCTCTTTACACCTCTTTTCTTAATTCCTTTTCCGATGCTGTGTTTGCTGTTTTGCTGTGTTATTACAATCCCTTCGCGTAGAGGGAAGTAACCGGGTTTAATACATATCCTTGTGAGGGTTTTTGGTGTTCAGCCCGTACTCGATATAGGAGTCCCAGTCGCGGTGCATATACACGTCGATGGGAATGGGCTGTCCCACATATTTTGGATCGGGGTTTCGGGCCAGAAAGGCGTCCAGAAACTCCTTTTTCCCGGTGGTGTAGGAAACCGGGATGCCCGTGAGGTCACTGACCTCACGGAGCATCTGGTAGCCATCCCACAGGTCTTGCTCGGTGGTAGCAGTGGCGAGGTTCGTGTTGTTGATCATACCGGTGATCTGCAGCCGCGCGTGGGTCTGCATACCCTCCTGTAAACGGAGAAGCTTCTCCACCGTGCCGGCCAAAGGCCGCCGGATATTCACCACGTTCAGCACCTCCAGTGCACCGGGCGCCAGGTCCACAAAGTCCTGGTGATACCGGCCCAGTGCTGTGGCGCCTACGTCGTCGCCGCCTACATCGAATATGACGGTGTCCCAATCCAGCACAAAGGCGGACGACACCTCGGCAGGGAGAGAGAGCGTCTCGATACCGGAGCAGGCAAAGTTGGGGGAGACCAAACGGATCTCCTTCTGCTCCACCAGCTTGCCGCGCTCTGTCAGACGGAAGTAGGTGTTGACCATATCCAGGTCTAGCAGTTCCGTCCGGTCGCCGCGGGCGGCCGCCTGCATAGCAAAATTCAGAGCCAATTCGCTCTTGCCGCTGCCATAGTTGCCGATGAGGACTTTTACGTGCTTCATGGGATGCGTCGTCTCCTTATATCTTGACTGTTAGCGAAGATTTTCGCGGATGGTCTGGCACAGCGCTGTGATACCCTTGACGATCTTATCCTCGGGCATGCAGCTGTAGTTCAGACGCAGGGTGTTGTCGTGGCCGCCGTTGGGGAAGAAGGAGCCGCCGGGAACGAAGGCCACCTTCTTGGCAAGGCACTTCATCTGCAGATCCTTGGCGTCCATGTACTCGGGCAGAACGACCCATGCGAACAGACCGCCGTCGGGACGGGTGAAGGTGCAGGGCTCGGGCAGCTCCTTGGCCAGCGTCTCCAGCATCACGGCACGGCGCTTGCGGTAGCACTCACGGATGGTGTTGACGTGGGCGTCCAGATCGAACATATCGATCCACTTGGAGGTCTCCATCTGGCCGATGGTAGATGCCTGCAGAGAGGCAGCCTGCTCCATGAAGTTGTACTTAGCCAGGATCTCATCCTCGGCGCAGACCCAGCCCAAACGGTAGCCGGGAGCCAGGATCTTGGAGAAGGTGCCCAGATAGATCACCAGACCCTTGGTGTCCAGGCTCTTCAGTGCGGGCATATACTCACCCTCGAAGCGCAGCTCGCCGTAGGGGTTATCCTCGATGACGGGGATCTCATAGCGGTTAATGATCTCCATGAACTTATGACGGCGATCCAGATCCCAGGTGCGGCCGGTGGGGTTCTGGAAATCGGGAATGACGTAGATCATCTTCACGCGCTCGGTGGTGGCCAGGATCTTCTCCAGCTCGTCCATCATCATGCCGCCGTCGTCGGTGGGAACTTCGATGAACTTGGGCTCACAGGCCTTGAACGCATTGACGGCGCCCAGATAGGAGGGGCTCTCCAGCAGAACCACGTCGCCGGGGTTCAGGAACACGCGGGCAGAGAAGTCCAGACCCTGCTGAGAACCGGAGGTGACGAGGATGTGATCCTTGTCGGTGTGGATATTGTTCTTGGCCAGCATACGCTCAGCGATCTGCTCGCGCAGGCGGGGGAAGCCCTCGGTGGTGGAATACTGCAGAGCCTCGCGGCCATGCTCCTTTAGAACGGCGATAGAGGCCTCCATCATCTGCTCCACGGGAAACAGTTCGGGAGCGGGCATGCCGCCGGCAAAGGAGAGTATGTCGGGCTGTGCCGTCAGCTTCAGAAGCTCGCGGATCTCGGAGCCCTTCAGCAGGTTCATTCTACTTGCAAACTGTACCATGTACTTTTCCTCCTCAAATTTTGTTGAGGCGCAAATGCGCCTGAACGTACAGCCTTATTAAAGCACATTTCCCCGGTAAAGTAAATAAAGAGGAAGGGCAGAAATCGTCAGTGCGTTGATTTTTGGTGAACCCGCCAAAAATTTAAGGCGCTGTACCGTCAAAACCACAACGAAAAGTGGTCACAAAAATCGGCAGAAAATGTGAAGTTTTCGACAAACTCTGTGACATATTGAACCGTTCGGCAAAATTGACCTGCGACACATTTGCAAACGGGATCGTAATGTGCTATACTGCAAAAAACGGTAGGCATAGAAAGGAGCCGGTATATGAAAAAGAAAGAGTTTTTGGCGGGAACGGTGCTGTTGGCTGCCAGCTCGGCGCTGTGTCTGCGCCTGATGAAAAAGGTGGGAGAACGGCTGAAAAAGCAGCAGGAGAAGGCCAAGGAAACGAACAAATAAATATCCCTCAGCGAAGCCGGGTGTATATCCCAAAAAGCTCGAAACCGTGATTTTGGGCGGGATCTCAAGAAGCATATGAATATGATCCGGCCACACCTCTATCGAGTGGTTTTCAATATGCAAAATACAAAAAGGCGGAGGTCAATCCTCCGCCTTTTTACTGTCACTGTCTTCAATTTTCCCTTTCATCTTTACATGTGACAAGGGATTTGCCTTTGCAGCTACACGCAGCGCCTCGTTGTCAATATGCGTATAGATCTCCGTGGTATTCAGGTGCTCGTGGCCCAGGACCTCCTGCACCGCCTTCACGTCCACGCCGTTTTGCAGCATCAGCGTGGCGGCTGTGTGGCGCAGCTTGTGGCTGGAATACTTTTCACTGTCTAACCCCGCGGCGGACAGGTGTTTTTTCACCAGCGCATGGACCATGGAACGACTGATGCGCCTATTCTGCCCGGAGAGAAACAGTGCGTTTTTATCCCGCCCGGTAATGGGCCGGCGTACCGCCATATATCGCGCAAGCGCATCCTTGCAGGCCTGATTGAGATAGACCACACGGACCTTATTGCCTTTGCCCAGCACACGCAGGGCATCATCGTGAATATCCGTGATGTCCAGGCCGATCAGCTCCGAGATACGCAGTCCGCAGTTCAAAAACAGCGTCAGAATGCAGTAGTCGCGCTCACGGTTGGCGCCATCTACGCTCTCCAGCAGGGAAAGGGACTCATTCAGCGTTAGATAGCGGGGGAGGGACTTCATCTGCTTGGGCGTATCCACGTCCTTGCAGGGGTTGTCTTCCAAAAGATGCCGTTTATTGCAAATATAGTTAAAAAACGAACGAATAGTAGCCAATTTACGGGCGCGGGAAGCGGCATTCAGGCCTTTGTTAGAAATTTCACTATTTTGGTGCTGTACACGATCACGGCTAAGATAGGTCAGATAGCTGTAAATGTCCGTCAATGTGATGCGGGAAATGAAGTCAATATCCACGTCACGGATGTCGATCTCGTCCAACGCTTTGCCGGCAAGCGCCGGATCACGCTGCTGCTTCAGATAGCGAAAGAAATTTCGCATATCCAGATAGTATTCATCCACGGTGCGCTGAGAATGCGCTTTGATGGTTTCGTGGTAGCTGAGAAAATCCAGCAGCAGCTGGGGCGAATCGGTACGGTAATCCATATGTACAATGCCTTGAAAAAAACTGCGGTGTGGCGGGTATTTGGGCCAGTATTCTGTACAAGACTGTCATGCGGCAACTACAGATCGCCGGTAATGGCTTGTATAGCTTACTCAGGGCGAGATCAGTCCAAAACGGACTTACTATATGAAAAAGAGCGGTTACCCTCCACTCGATTGAACAAAATTTTTATTTTGTTCAATCGTATCTATCTTTTCAAAGCCCCTCCTTCCTGCGGGTATCGGTGGCAACTCGGTGGCAACATGGTAGCAGACTGGCGTAAGCAAGTCAAGATTGAACAAAACCAATTATGGGAAAGCCTTGTACTACAGGGTATTATCCTCTATAATTACAGTATGCTCAGTGACATATTACCGCTTGCTGTATTAGAAAATGTAGGATTTAACAAAGGAGTGTGATCGCATGTGGCGACGGAAGAAATCGATGGTATGGATCATCCTCCCTTTCGCACTTACGGCGGTTTTTTGCCTTTGGTTTGACTTCAACGTATACGAAAGCCGATCCAAAACGATCTCCTGCGAGGACGATGGCATTATTTTCTCTATCACCACATTCAACGGTGACAGTGAAAGCACGCCGTTTCTCAAATGCCTTGGGCATACCTGGCTGTCCATTGATAATCAGTCCGGTCATTCGGTGTATATAAAGGATCACGAGATCAAACATGACGAGATGATCACCTTCTCGGTTTGGGCCGTCTCCGATCTTCCGGGGCTGCTTTTCAATCTGGAAGAAGCCTATATCTCAACGTATGACCGATACGTTGGCAGGAAGTCATTAAGTGTAAATATTGGGGAACCGCAGCTAAAGATAATCGAAGCGTATATTGACCAGAAAGACAAATGGAGTCTCGGTAAGAATTGCAGTTATTGGTCCGTTCGCCTGTGGAACGAAGTGGTGGATGAGGCGTTTGGACTAAAGACGCAGACTCTCTTTTATACGCCGAAAAGATTGGAAAGATTCTTTTGCGAATTCGATTGCGTTGAGGTAGATAAAGACTTTTCGCGGGCGGGTCACATCTTTTGCTACCGCGATGGGGTCAGAACGGAGTTGGAGCTATGTTCGTGAACGTCATAAAAAACAGAATCGTGCGCTGGGTCATATACGCGGTGTTGGGTACCCTTTGCCTTTATAACGGGACTTCCTGCGTTGCTGCGCTGCATAAGGCCGGTAAACAGCCATACCTGCTATCGGGGACAGAGCGGTTTGATTTCGTGGGCTACCACATGATGGCTGCGATGTATGGCGTTATATGTATAGCCATTACCGTCATGCTCATTCTCCTTGTCAGATGGAAGCGGAGAAACAATAAATAGTTCCTTTCCATCGCCTGCTACACAGCAAGGGACGGCTTGCGCCGCCCCTTGCACTGTTCACTTCTCCCCTCTCCCCTTTTTGCGTGGCTTGGGGACGGAGGTGGCGGCTTCCGCCAATGTCAGGACGCTCTCTGTCAAGTCACGGTCCTCAATGTCCAGAAGGTAGCTCTCTTTCGCACCCTCGTAGGGACAGCCGCAGGGGGAGTTTGCCATTATTTCGTCCAAAACAGGCAGTTTTTTCACGAAAACCGTGTTATCGCAGAGCATTAGTATCGGTTTATCGTTCAGATAGACCATGTACTCCCCAAACATCTTCCTGCTGCGGATCGACCACAGCGGCGGCAGCTGCTCCAGAACGAAATCGAGGTAGTCCTGTGAGGTGGCCATATTACGCCTTCAGGCAGCGCAGAACGGCCATCAGAATGGAGTAATACTTGCTGTCGGGGGTGTCGGCGCGGCTGGTGATGACCACGGGGCAGGATGCGCCGCAGATGGTGCTGGCCATGGTCTTGCAGGCGATGTAGGTACAGGCCTTATACAGCACGTTGCCGATCTCGATATAGGGCACCAGCAGGATGTCCGCCTGGCCAGCCACGGGATCATGGATGGCCTTGTGCTTTACGGACTCCATGGAAATAGCACCGTCCAGTGCCAGAGGGCCGGAAATGATGCAGCCGGGCACACCGCGCTCCGCGATCTCTTTAGCGGAAACGGTGGAGGGCATCTTCTCGGTGACGTTCTCCACGGCGGACAGAACCGCCACCTTGGGGCACTCGATCCCCAGCGCGTTAGCCACAGGCAGCGCGTTCTCCACAATGCCGATCTGGGTATCCACATCGGGGGCGATGTTGATGGCGGCATCGGTGATCATCACGAAGCGGCCCTCGTACTCGAAGATGCCGCACTGGCTCACCAGGCGCTTGCCGCTGGCGGGGATCAGTCCCGTCTCTCTGTTCAGAATGGCGCGGGCAAAGTTGGAGGTTTGGAGAATACCCTTCATGGGGATATCCGCCTTGCCCTCGCGCACCAGCTGCACCGTCAGCTTTGCGGCGTCCAGCTCCTCGCCATCGAAATCCACGATCTCATAGTCCTTCTCGCTCTCGCCCATCTCATGCAGCATGGCGATGATCTCATTCTTTTTACCTACCAGCGTACCCTCGACAACGCCCTTGCGGCGGGCGTTGACCACCGCGCTCAGCGCCGGTTCATCGTGGGCATTGGCCAGCGCGATGCGCTTCTTCATGCCGCAGCCCAGTACATAGGCTTCCAATTCTTTAAAAGATGTAAACATTTCCTTTTACCTCCGTTTTTGGCTCCCATTTCCCCGGAAACCATCTTTTGACGGGCCCATTATACCCCCTGCCGGCGCAAAAAACAACCGAAAATTCAACACGGCCTTCTCCATGTTTGTAAAACTACTTGCATTGCCGCCAATTTTACGGTATACTGAACAAAATAGGTTTGGGAGGGCGCTGCTGACCATGTTCTGGAATTTTATTTTTTACGGGATGATCGCCGTGGGCGCGATTTTATTTGTATCTCTGACGATCTACCGCATCGACTGGGCACGCCATCCGGAAAAGTACAAGGACCTGGTGGAAGACGAAGATCCGCAGAAGGCCGAGTATCGCAAGAAAAAAGAGGCAGACAAAAAAGCTGCCGCTCAAAAGGCCAAGGAGAAGGAAAAGCAGCTTAAGCGCCAGAAGCGCGTGGACAAGCTGAACCACTACCGCGCCATCAACGGCAAGGGGCCCGTGGGCATGGACGGCAAGCCCATTGACAAGAAGAAAAAATAAGCGAAAAGCATCCCCCGGCATATGCGCCGGGGGATGCTTTTTCTTATTTCCGTTTTCCGAGTACCAGCGGCAGACCGCCGACAAGTACCGCCGCGATCAGGGAGACTGCTGCCTTAAAGGGCCAGAGGATTTTCAGCGTTTCCACAAAGACCACGGCCGGCTCCGCCTCTAATTTGATGCGGAATCCGGGGATAACAAAGCTCATGATCATGTATACCGCAACAAAAACCACAACAAATAGAACAATGAAGAGACTTTTACGTTTCATATTTGTTCCTCCTTGTATACCGATACATACCGATATTGCTGCATCTCGCTATATAGAAAGTATATCAAAATACAAAAAAATGTCAATTACAAAAGGGTTACGCGGCAGTAACAGTTGATTTCATAGAATGACGTATGATAGGCCAAACTACGGCAAAGGAGTGATGGTATGATACCCTGCATCGACAGCTGTCGCTGGCAGCAGGACGGCGTGTGCACGCTGGACACCTGCGACAACGCGATTGGCCAACCAAGCGCTTCCCACCCTTGCCTCCATTATGTGCCTATTGTCCCCGAGCCAGCAGCTGCAACGCCCGGGAGATATTCGCCACCGGAAGAAGCTCCAAACCAACGGGTGCCTTCAGATCTTTGACCTTGTGAGCTGGCACCATGCATTGCGTAAAGCCTAAACGCTTTACTTCCGACAGGCGTTGTTCCATGTGGGTGATGCTGCGTATCTCGCCGGAAAGACCTACCTCCCCTATCGCCGCCATCGTGCTGGGGACAGGTTTATCCAAATAACTGGAGGCGATGGCTACCACCGCCGCCAGGTCGGCGGCAGGCTCATCCAAAGTCAAGCCGCCGATGATATTCAGATAGGCATCACACTGGCTGACTTTCAGGCTGCCACGCTTTTCCAGTACCGCCAGCAGCATGGAGGCACGGTTGTAGTCAAAGCCGTTGCTGCTGCGCATGGGACGTGCCCCGGCACAGGGCGCCAGCAGGGCCTGCACCTCCGCCAGCACGGGCCGCGCGCCCTCCATCACGCAGGTAACACAGGTGCCGGAGGCGTCGGCGGGGCGGCCGGAAAGCAGCATTTCTGAGGGGTTCTCCACCTCACGGAGCCCGGCGTCCAGCATCTCGAACACGCCGATCTCGTTGGTGGCGCCGAAGCGGTTTTTTGCCGCCCGCAGGATGCGGTATGTCATGTGCCTGTCGCCCTCGAAGTACAGCACACAGTCCACCATGTGTTCCAAGACCTTGGGTCCGGCGATAGAGCCTTCTTTGTTCACATGGCCAATGACAAATACCGTGACCCCCTGCCCCTTCGCCAGCTGCATCAACGCCATGGTGCAGTCCTTCACCTGTCCCACGCCGCCGGCGGGTGCGTCCAGTTCCTCGTTATACAGGGTCTGGATCGAATCCACAATCAGGATGTCGGGCTGCTCCTGCTGTACACACTCCAACACATCACCCAGCCGCGTTTCGGACAGGACAAACAGGTTTTCGCTGTCCACACGCAGGCGCTCCGCCCGCAGCTTCAGCTGACGGGTAGACTCCTCGCCGGATACATACAGCACCTTAGCAAACTTCCCCAACTGCTGGCATATCTGCAGCATCAGGGTAGATTTGCCGATACCGGGTGCGCCGCCCACCAGCACCAGCGACCCCTTCACCGCACCGCCGCCCAGCACGCGGTCCAGTTCACCCATTCCGGTGGAGAAACGTATTTCCTCGTCCGCCTGCATATCCGTAATGCGAGATACCTTTACAGGCGCATTTACACGGGACATTTTGCTGTTTTTGGACGGACGCTCCGCCGCCTGCTCCACCATGGAATTCCATGCGCCGCACACCGTGCAGCGTCCGGACCAGCGAGGACTCTCGCTGCCGCACTCGGTGCAGAAAAACACGGTCTTAGCCTTCATATTTCATCCCTCATTTGTACAGTATTGGCAAAAACCCGCTGCGATGGCAGCGGCCATGTGCAGTTGATAGTCTGGCTGCTGAAGCAGCACCGTCTCCTCCGGGTTTGACAGAAATCCGCATTCCACCAGCACGGCGGGGCAGTCCGCATGCTTCATGATGTAAATGCTGTCGTCGATACGCTTTGCTGCTTTTTCCCGGGTATTAACAGCCATATTCAGATCGTTCTGAATGCACAGCGCCAGCGCTTCTGCACCGTCCTGTCCGTTATGGAAGACCTGTGCACCGCTGACACCGGGATGACCCGGCAGGCTGTTCTGGTGGATACTGATGAGCCAAGCGTCAGCGCAGCTGTTGATGATCTCAACACGCTTTTTCGTGTCGGATACCTTCTGCTGCCGCAGCGTAGCGGCAGGATCGTCACATAGGGCCTCCTCCCCTGTCCGGGTCAGCAGCACTTCATAGCCGCAGAAGGTCAGCACATCCGCCAGGCGCAGGGTAATGGCCAAATTCAGGCCGCTTTCGGCCACACCGCTGTCCGACACCGCCCCGCCGTCCGCGCCGCCGTGGCCGGCATCCAAGATGACCGCCCGCTGTGGCGAAGCGCTGCCCGAAACGGCCGCCGCCCCGGGACGCGCGGTCAGCAGCAGTGCACCGCACAACGCTGCCGCGGCCACAACTGTCAGCAGATGTCGTTTGCGAAGCAGCAACACCATGGACCTCCCTCCCCTCCGGGAGAGTTTATGTGTGTTTTCTTCATTGTAACACAGCATAGCAAAATTGAAAACGATTTTCTTCACCGTCCAAACCGCCAAGGCATAAGATATAGCGAGCCGCTGTGAACGGCTCCACTACCGACAAAAGGAGGAAATTCTCTTGTATACAGAGAAAACGGCGGCAGCGCGGGCGGAAACACAGCCCGCCTGCGGCGAAGGTACCGGCCAGCTTCCGGCCTGCGGTGCGCTGGCTTTCCCCTATGTGGCCATGCAGGGTACAGACCCCGTGCGCTACGACGACCAGGAGGCCCTGCGGCAGGGCACACTCTTTCCCGGCCTTGATCTTCCCTTCCACAAGGAGTTGCGGTCCCGCTTTCCACAGGTAGACGGTCCCCTGCTGGAGCTGATGGCGCTGGATTTTGCCATTGATGAGCTGGGGCTGTACCTGACCACACACGCAGATGACCAGCAGGCTTTGGAGCTGTACTGGTCATACATCCGGCTGGGCCAGGAGGGGCGTAAACGCTATCAGGAAAAGTGCGGACCGTTGATGCAGACGGATATCACGCCGGGCAGCTACCAATGGCTGAACGACCCGTGGCCGTGGGATGGAAAGGGGAACTGAGCCATGTTTGTCTATGAGAAAAAGCTGCAATACCCTGTGAAGATCAAGAATCCCAACCCCAAGCTGGCAGCGGTCATTATCAGTCAGTATGGTGGCCCGGACGGTGAATTGGGAGCTTCTCTGCGCTATCTCAGCCAGCGGTACTCCATGCCCTACGCTGAGTTGAAGGGCCTGCTTACCGACATCGGCACAGAGGAACTGGGACACCTGGAGATGGTGGGGACTATTGTTCACCAGTTGACGCGAAACCTGTCCGACGAGGACATCCGGACTGCCGGATTTGACGCCTACTTTGTGGACCATACTACGGGAGTCTATCCCACCGCGGCGTCCGGTTTTCCCTGGTCGGCAGGCTCCATCGGCGTTACCGGCGACATGATCGCCGACCTGACGGAGGATCTGGCCGCCGAACAGAAGGCGCGCCTGACCTACGACAACATTCTGCGCCTGTCCGATGATCCGGACGTCAACGATGCCATCAAGTTCCTGCGTGCCCGGGAGATCGTCCACTTCCAGCGCTTCGGCGAAGGTCTGCGCTTGGCCAAAGACCGGCTGAACGAAAAGAACGTATATTTTATGAACCCATCCTTTGATAAATAGTGCCGCAATAATAAGCTGTCCCCGGCTCTGCCGGGGACAGCTTATTGTACGACATCCCCAGGTTTCCCCGGGGGATGTTCATTTACGGCACGAATGCACCAAGTATGTGCAGGACCCGGTACGCCTGATAGTCGTAGGTACTCAGCGGCCGCCAATCCACATCCGCGCTGTGGGCGGCTACCAGTATTTTGGCCGGATCACCGTCAGAGTTGGGCTGTACCACCACCGGAGAATGCTGGAATACATCCCCACTGAACCTTAGCTGTATCACATCTCCAAGCCGTGCCCGGGAGAGGTCCTGCGTCTCCTGGGCTACCGGCCCGGCAGAGCGTTCCTCACGCACCAGAAAGTCACGCAGAAATTCAACACCCGTCCAGGAGGGCGATTTGTCATTGCTGTTGATATAGTACCAGCCGAAGGTAGGTGTATAGTTCATTACACCGGTGCCGGCGTAGATGCACTGTGAGGCATAGTTGGTGCAGTCACCGCCGATCTCCTCATAATCGTAAAAGGCCGGATTGCGGCCGTAGGCCCAGCGATGGGCGTAGCTCACGGCCTCCAGTCTGTCATACGGACGAAAAAGCATCTGGCATCCCTCCGCCCTATTGTATGTGCCCTCACCTTCTGATGTGATATTTTCCGTTACTTTTCCGTGATTTTTCTGTTGTCCTGCATTGACTTTATATGGGAAATACTATATCCTATTAGGTCAGAAGAACATGGAATGGAGGTTTCCCATGAATAAAGCAGAATTGTCCGGCGTGTGCCGTCAGATGCGCCGTGACATCATCAACATGACCGCCAACGCCGGCAGCGGTCATCCCGGCGGCTCCCTGTCCGCGGTGGAGCTGGTGGCCAGCGTATTCTATAACCATATGCGTATCGACCCCAAAAATCCGCATTGGGCGGACCGTGACCGTTTTGTGCTCAGCAAGGGCCACGCTGCCCCCTGTTACTACGCGGTTCTGGCAGAGTTGGGCTTTATCAGCCGCGATGAGTTCAAGAACTTCCGGCAGCTGCACAGCATCCTGCAGGGCCACCCGGACTGCAAGAAGGTCCCTGGTGTGGACGCCTCCACCGGCTCCCTGGGTCAGGGCTGCTCTATTGCCGTGGGTATGGCGCTGGGCGCCAAGGTGCAGGGCAAGGACACCAAGGTGTTTACGCTGCTGGGCGACGGCGAGTGTCAGGAGGGCCAGATCTGGGAGGCCCTCATGTCCGCTGCCCACTATAAGCTGGACAACCTGACCGTGATCGTGGACAACAATGGCCTGCAGATCGACGGCAGCAACGACGAGGTCATGTCTCTGGGCGATATGCCCGCCAAGCTGCGGGCCTTTGGCTTTGATCTGCACGAGATCGACGGCCATGACCTGGACGCCATTGAAGCAGCGCTGGGCGCGCCTGTGACGCCTGGCAGGCCCAAGGCTATCTTGGCCCACACGGTCAAGGGCAAGGGCGTATCCTTCATGGAAGGCCAGGTGGGCTGGCACGGCAAGGCGCCCAACGAGGAACAGCGGCAGCAGGCATTGAAGGAATTGGAGGACTGAGCCATGAGTGAAAAGATCGCCACCCGTGAAGCCTACGGCAAGGCGCTGGTAGAGCTGGGTGAACAGAATAAGAACGTCGTAGTGCTGGATGCCGACCTGGCTGGTGCCACTATGACCAAGTATTTCAAGGCGGCGCATCCCGAGCGCTTCTTTGACTGCGGCATCGCCGAGGCCAATATGATGAATATCGGCGCCGGTTTGTCCACTATGGGGCTTGTCCCCTTCTGCTCCACCTTCGCCATGTTCGGCGCTGGGCGCGCCTATGAGCAGATCCGCAACACCATCGCCTATCCCAGATTTAATGTGAAGATATGCTGCTCCCATGCCGGCGTGTCTGTGGGCGAGGACGGCGGCAGCCACCAGGCCATCGAGGACATCGGTCTTATGCGGCTGATCCCCGGCATGACCGTCATCGTCCCTGCTGACGCCAATGAGGCAAAGAAGGCCACCTTTGCCCTGGCGGAGTTTCAGGGTCCCGCCTATATGCGTCTGGCGCGTTTGGCCACCCCGGTATTCGAGGAGGACTATCCCTTTGAGATCGGCAAGGCCAATGTGCTGCGCGAGGGCAAGGACGCGGCGGTGTTCGCCTGCGGTCTGATGGTCAACGAGGCGCTGGAGGCCGCCAAGCTGCTCTCCGCCGAGGGTATCGAGATCAGCGTCATCAACGTACACACCATCAAGCCCATTGACGCGGAGTGCGTGACGAAGTACGCCGAAAAGTGCGGCAATGTCATTACCGTGGAGGAGCACAGCGTCATCGGAGGTCTGGGTGACGCTGTGGCCGATGTACTGATGGGCAAGGTCTGCTGCAAATTCCGCAAGATCGGCGTCAACGACCGGTTCGGTCAGTCCGGCAAGGCTGCCGACGTGCTGCGGGAATACGGCCTGACCGCCGATCAGATCGCGGTCAAAATCAAAGAGACACTGTAAAGTAGATATAATTTACAGCTGTTGTTATCAGCGGCGGCACGGATATCATCCGCGCCGCCGCTTTCGCTGTCCAAAATAATCGAAATAATTTGTAAGATTCCGCCGAGCCGCGCGTCATATAGACAAAGGAGGTGGCAGCAGATGGAATTTGAGCAGGTCTATGACCTGTACTTCCGGGATGTATACCGCTATATTCTGAAGCTATCCGGCAGCGAGCATGTGGCTGAGGAGATCACCAGCGACACATTCTTCAAGGCACTGCGATCCATCGGAAAATTCCGGGGCAGCTGCGACATGCGGGTATGGCTGTGCCAGATCGCCAAGAACTGCTATTATACCTATCTGCGGAAGGAAAAGCATACCACTCCGCTGGAAGAACTGCCGGAGTCTGTGGGCAGTGCGGATACCCCCGAGGAGCTGATCGGCGCACGGGAGGAAGCCCGGCAGATACAGGCTATTCTGCATGACCTGCCGGAGCCGTACCGGGAGGTGTTCATGTGGCGGGTATACGCCGAGCTGTCTTATAAGCAGATCGGTGAATTGTTCGCCAAGTCGGATAACTGGGTATGCGTCACCTACCACCGTGCCAGAAACATGATAAAAAACAGATTGGAGGACAGCAACAATGAAAAATGAATGCAGTATCGTCCGCGACCTGCTGCCGCTGTATGCGGAGGGCATGCTCAGCGAGGACAGCGCCGCCTTTGTCAAAGAGCATCTGGATACATGCAAAGAATGCCGCGCACTGTCCGCCGGTGAAGAGCCGTCCGCTCCCACTGACGCGGACACGGAGCAACGCACCGGTGAAGCCGGCGTTCTGCGGACGCTGAAAAAGAAGCTGCGGAAGCAGACCTGGTGCGCCATCGCCATCACCGCGACGGTGGTGCTGCTGGTGACGCTGATGCTGCGGATCAACTCCATCGACTATCTGGCGGCCATCAGCTCTGCCGAACAGTATACCTTCAGCGACCGCATGGCGCTGCTGTTCAAGGGAGATTATTCCGACCAGGACAAGGCAGAGGCTGTTCTGAGCAACGCACACATCGTATTTGAGTATTCAGAGGAGGAAATATACAACAATGTTCTGGCGATGCCGAGGGACGAGGCTGCCTATGCCATGGGCGCGCTGGTACGTTACTGCGTTCCGGAGATGGACGCCGGCAAAATGCTGACCATCTATCACATCGACCTGCTGTCGGCACATTTCAGCGGAGATTCCGGGAAAATGTGGGTCAAATACGGATACCAGCGCTTTGATAAGACAGATGACCTCAGCACATGCACCGGTACGGGCGCAATAGACCATATCGTACTCTGGAAACTGGAAAAATACGGTGACGGCTATTGGCGCGTGGTAGAGGTCGTATAACAATATGGTGCTTTCTTGACAGCGCATACAACTGAAAAAATCCCCCGGCTCTGCGGAGCCGGGAGATTTTTTGTACAGTCGTTTACGCCTTGCCAGCGCAGCCCAGCACGTCCACCAGCTTGTGGCGTACCAGCTCCTTGATGTTGGCGCGGGCGGGCTTCAGATACTCGCGGGGATCGAACTTGTCGGGATGCTCGTCCATGAACTGCCGGATAGTGCCGGTCATGGCCAGACGCAGATCGGAGTCGATGTTGATCTTGCAGACGGACAGACGGGCGGCCTGACGCAGCTGCTCCTCGGGCACACCGATGGCGTTGGGCATCTTGCCGCCGTGCTCGTTGATCATCTTCACATACTCCTGCGGTACGGAGGAGGAGCCGTGCAGCACGATGGGGAAGCCGGGCAGGCGCTTGCTGACCTCCTCCAGCACGTCGAAGCGCAGGGGAGGCGGCACCAAAATACCCTTCTCATTGACGGTGCACTGCTCGGGCTTGAACTTATACGCGCCGTGGCTGGTGCCGATGGCAATGGCCAGGGAGTCGCAGCCGGTCTTGGATACGAACTCCTCCACCTCCTCGGGACGGGTGTAGGACGCGGCATGGTCAGCCACCTTCACGTCATCCTCGATACCGGCCAGCGTGCCCAGCTCCGCTTCCACGACGACACCGTGGTCATGGGCGTACTCCACCACCTTGCGGGTGATCTCGATGTTCTCGGCAAAGGGCTTGGAGGAGGCGTCGATCATTACGGAGGTGAAGCCGCCGTCGATGCAGCTCTTGCAGGTCTCAAAGTCGGGGCCGTGATCCAGATGCAGCACGATGGGGATATCGGGGCAGGTCGCTACCGCCGCCTCCACCAGCTTCACCAGATAGGTGTGGTTGGCGTAGGCGCGGGCGCCCTTGCTGACCTGCAGGATCACGGGAGCGCGCTCCTCCTGGCAGGCCTCGGTGATGCCCTGTACGATCTCCATGTTGTTGACGTTGAACGCGCCGATGGCGTAGCCGCCATCATAAGCCTTGGCGAACATTTCCTTGGAAGTTACCAGTGCCATGTCAAAGTCTCCTTTATGATAAATTTTGCAAGTATGCACCTGTTGTATGGAACGTTCCTATTGTATCATATTTTTACGGATTTGCAAGCACAAACTGTTTACAACGGCTATTCTACATGGTAAAATACCCGTTGTAAACACAAAAATTCCGCTTTTGGAGGTATGCGAATATGAAAGAACTGCGCGGCGCGTGTATTATCGGTCAATCCGGCGGCCCCACTTCCGTTATCAATGCCAGTGCCTACGGCGTGATCGACACGGCGCTGAAGTCCGGCGCCATTACCCAGGTGCTGGGTGCCGAACACGGCATCATGGGTGTACTTAACGATCGGCTGTTCGACATGGGGCAGGAGGATCCCGAGGAGCTGCGCCTGCTGAAGTATACCCCCTCCTCCGCACTGGGCTCCTGCCGCTATAAGATCGCTGATCCGGAGCTGGACGATACGGACTACAAGCGTATCCTTGAGGTATTCAAGAAGCACGATGTACGCTATTTCTTCTATAACGGCGGCAACGACTCCATGGACACCTGCAATAAGATCAACCAGTATATGCAGTCCGTGGGCTATGAGTGCCGCGTTATGGGCGTGCCCAAGACCATCGACAACGATCTGTTCGGCACGGATCATTGCCCTGGCTATGCCTCTGCCGCCAAGTACATCGCTACCTCCATTATGGAGGTCTATCAGGACGCACATGTGTACGACAAGGGCATGATCGTGGTGGTGGAGATCATGGGCCGTCATGCCGGTTGGTTGGCCGCAGCTTCTGCCCTGGCCAGCGAATATGGCGCGGGCCCGGATCTGATCTATCTGCCTGAGACGGATTTCAGTATGCCCAAATTCATCGAAGACGTCAAGAAGGTCTACAATGCTACTGGGAATTGCATTGTGGCCGTGTCCGAGGGTATCCACTATGAGGACGGCGGCTTCGTCTCCGAGGCCAAGGTGGCCGCCAACGACGGCTTCGGCCACGCCCAGCTGGGTGGTCTGGCCACTATTCTGGCCGAAGTGCTGAAGGAGGAGACCGGCGCCAAGGTCCGAGGCATCGAGCTGAACCTGCTTCAGCGCTGCGCTGCCCATCTGGCCAGCGAGACGGATATCGAAGAGTCCTACATGGCCGGCAAGGTGGCCGTGGAGAACGCGGTCAACGGCATCAACGGCCGCATGATCGGTTTTGAGCGCGGTATCCAGAACGGGAAGTATGCCTGCCGCACCAAGCTCGTTCCGCTGGTGGAGGTCGCCAACGTGGAGAAGAAAATTCCCCGCGAGTGGATCAATGAGGAGGGTAATGGCGTGAACCACCAGTTCATCGAGTATGCGCTGCCGCTGATCCAGGGTGAGCCGGAGCTGCCCAGGCAGGACTCCCTGCCCCGCTTTGTCAAGCTGAAAAAGGTGCTTGCTAAGTAAAAACGTTATGCATAAACAGCTGGAAAGTATTTTTGCTTTCCAGCTGTTTTTACATAAAGGTACGCCCTCCGGCGATACCGGAGGGCGCTTGTGTCATTTGGCGTTTTTCTGATAGATGGCGTACAGTCCCTCCATCAGCAGATATTTGTCGTACACCACGTGGTTGCGGCAGTATCGGGCGATCACCGGTGCGTTTGGGCCGGTGGCCACGATAGACGGCTCCGCCCCGCCCAGCGTCTCACGGATACGGTCGATGACCCCATCCAGCATGGCGGCGGTGCCGTAGACGATGCCGCTTCGCATACAGTCTTCGGTGTTTTTGCCGATGAGCTGCCGGGGGTGCTCCAGTGAGATATTGGGCAGCTGCGCCGTATGATGGGACAGCGCGTCCAGTGACAGACGCACGCCGGGGAACATCAGTCCGCCCTCATAGGTGCGCTTCTCTGAGATGTAGGAGATGATGGTGGCGGTACCCATGTCGATCATGATGATGGGCACCGGGTATTTTTCCAATGCCGACACCGCATTGGCCACGATATCTGCACCAAGCTGCTGGCTGTTGAATTCCATACGGATGTTCAGCCCGGTTTTGATGCCGGCGCCCACCACCATGGGCGGCTTGCCCAGAAGGCGCGTCAGCGCCTTTTCCATCATGAAGTTCATGGGCGGCACCACACTGGACAAGATCGCCCCGCTGACATCGTGGATATCACAGCCGTACAGTGTAAACAAATTCATCAGATCAATGCTGATCTGGTCTGCTGTCTTGCGGCTGTCCGTGTCTATGGATGCCAGAAATTTCAGCGTTTTCTCCCGGTCAAACAGCCCTACGGAAATATTGGAATTGCCGATATCGATGGCCAAAAGCATATATGTCCTCCTCCCTGCCGCTTCTCTTATTGCTGTTATCATACCACGCGGAGAACCGCTTGACAAGGGTACGCACGCAAGAAATCTCCCCCGGCAGGGCCGGGGGAGATTTATATGTATACCGTTTAATCCTGCGCCATAAAGGCATCCGCTTCGTCCACGGTGTGCATATGCTCCAGCATTCGCACCACCATGTTGCTGTAACCCCACTCGTTGTCATACCAGGCGATGAGCTTCACAAAGTTCTGATCCAGAGAAATACCCGCTGTCTCATCAAAAATGCAGGGGCAGGGATTGCCGATCAGGTCAGTAGACACCACCTGGTCGCGGGTATAGCCGATAATATCCTTCATATACGTCTCGGAGGCGTGCTTGACCTCGTAGCAGATGTCCGCATACGATGCCGTCTTGCTGAGCCGCGCCGTCAGGTCCACCACGGATACGTCTGCGGTGGGTACGCGGAAGGCCATGCCGGTCATCTTGCCCTTTAGAGATGGGATCACGCGACCCACGGCCTTGGCCGCACCGGTAGTCGTCGGGATGATGTTGTTCAGAATGGAACGGCCTGTGCGCCAGTCACTGCCGCCGCGAGAGTCCACGGCCTTCTGCTTGGCGGTGGATGCGTGGATGGTGGACATCAGGGACTGCTCGATACCGAACTCCTTGTGGATGACATAGGCCAGCGGCGCAAGGCAGTTTGTGGTGCAGCTGGCATTGGAGATGACCTTCATGTCGCTGCGGTATTCATCACTGTTGACGCCGAAGACAAAGGTAGGGGTGGCATCGTCCTTGGCGGGGGCCGTCAGGATGACCTTCTTGGCGCCGCCCTTGAAATGGCGGGAGGCCTTATCGGTGGTGTTGTTGGCGCCGGTGGACTCGATGATGTACTCCGCGCCGCAGTCTGCCCAGTTGATCATGGCGGCATCGGACTCGCTGTATACCTTGATCTTGCGGCCGTTGACGATCAGGTCACCGCCGGCGTGCTCCACGATTCCGGGGAAATTCCGGAACACGGAGTCATATTTCAGCAGATACACCATGTAGTCCACATCCGCCTTCCGCAGGTTGATGCCGCATACCTCGAAGCGCTCCGGGTCGTCCGCAAGTATACGCAGCACCACCCGCCCGATACGGCCGAAGCCATTGATACCGATCTTGATTCCCATGTGATTGTCCTTCCTTTGTTCCACCGCCCGGGGCGGCCGTATTTGTTCCAAGTACATTATACCAGCTTACATAAATTTGTCACTATAAAAGTAAAAAATATTTCACAATAATTGACGTTTTACGCCTGTTTTTCTACAAAAAATTCAAAAAACAATGAAATCTAAACCAAATGTTCCATACGTTTCAAACTTTGTAAACATGCAGTTTCTTATGATATACCGCCTTAAACAGAGCAACCAGGCGTTTGCCCGGCTGCTCTGTTATGGAGAATATATCCGGTGTTACAGAATAATGCAGATAAGTCCGCCGCCGCCCTCGTTGATAATGCGCTCCAATGCCTGCCGCAGCTTTGCCTGTGCATCTGCCGGCATACGCTTCAGCTTTGCCTGCAGGTCCTCTCCTACGATCTCGTGGAAGCTGCGGCCGAAGATGTTGGACTGCCACAGCTTTCCCGTATCGCCCTCGAATTCCTGCAGCAGATAGTTTACCATGTCCTCTGACTGCTTCTCGTTGCCTACAATGGGGGAAACCGTCGTTTCGATGTCCGCCCGGATCAGGTGTATGGATGGCGCACTGGCCCGCATACGCACGCCGTAGCGTCCTCCCTGCCGCACGATCTCCGGGTCCTCCAGGTTCAGCTCCTCCACGCCGGGCATTACGATGCCATAACCAGTCTCCCTGGCGGATCGAAGGGCCGGCGCCACCTTGTCGTATTCCCGCTTGGCCTCCGCCAGCTCACCGATGATCTGCATCAGGTCGCCGTCATCGGTCACCTGCAAGCCGCTGCGCTGGCTCAGCGTTTCAAAGAACAAACGCCGCGGCAGCCGTATTTCCACCTGTGCCACGCCGTTTCCCAGATCAATAGTGCTGGCTGCCGCACTCTCAATATTTTCGCCTTGGGACAGCGCTGCCAAGCATGGCGGCAGTGCACAGATACGTGTCAGCTGGGACGCAGCCTCGCCGATCTCCTGGTACAGTCCGCTGCGGATGGGGTGTTCACCCGGCAGCGCATCTACCCATTCGGGAAGAAAAACATCCAGTTCCCGTAAGGGGAACTGATACAGCAGATCCCGCAGGATATCGCCGATGTCTTCCTCCGTCAGTGTCAGGCAGTTGACACAGCGGCAGGTCACGCCGTAGCGTGTCTGTATTTCTGCTGCGGCAGCAGCTGCCCTGGGGTCCTCCGGCTGGGCAGAATTTACCAGTACCACGAAGGGCTTGCCGATGTCCTGTAATTCACGTATGACCCGTTCCTCCGCCTCGCGGTAGTCCTCTCGAGGAATATCCGTGATCGTTCCGTCAGTGGTCACCACAATACCCACTGTGGCATGGTCGGTAATGACCTTGCGGGTACCGATCTCCGCCGCTTCGGTCATGGGGATCTCGTGATCGAACCAGGGTGTCATCACCATCCGCGGCGACAGGTCCTCAAACTGCCCTACGGCGGAGTCCACCATATACCCCACGCAGTCTACCAGCCGTACCGAGAAAGCCGCGCCCTCCGCCAGCCGGAGCTCCACGGCCTCCTCCGGAACGAATTTCGGCTCCGCCGTCATAATGGTGCGCCCGGAGCCGCTTTGCGGCAGTTCGTCCTGCGCCCGGTCACGCCGGTAGCTGTTTTCGATGTGCGGCAGCACCAGCGTCTCCATAAATCGTTTGACAAAGGTGGATTTTCCCGTGCGGACCGGTCCCACAACGCCGATATACACGCTGCCGCCGGTACGCTGAGCCATATCCTGATAAATAGACGTTGTCTCCATCATAATGCCATCCTCCGAATGCTGTCTGTTGCCTTATTTCTATGCGCTGTCTCCGTGGTTTAGAAGTGCCTGATCTTCCACAAGAGTAAGGCGGTTTTGTAAAAAATCCTTGTTCTTTCTGCCTTTTTGTGCTAAAATCAACACAAGGTCAACTATTCGGCAGATCAAAAAGAGTGCGGAGGGTATTGGTATGGAAGAGAGAGGTATTGACCGGCGCGTCAGAAAGACAAAGCGGCAGCTGCGGCAGGCACTGATGGATCTCATGTCTGAGAAGCCCTCCAAATCCATCTCCGTCCGCGAGTTGGCTGAGCGTGCCGACATCAACCGTGGGACCTTCTATATCCACTATAAGGACGTCAGCGATCTTCTGCAGCGGCTGGAGGACGAGATGGCCGAGCGTTTGATCCTGGTCTGTAAGAAATACGCCTACTCCACCGGCGAAGTCGATGCGTTTCCCTACCTGACGGAGCTGTATCGCTTCGCCCAGGACAACGCCGATTTGTGTTTGGTGCTGCTGGGGCCCAACGGCGATCGGGCGTATACCGAGCGTATCTGCGGCATCCTACGCAGTTATTTCCTGCGTGACTTCCTGGCCCGGTTCTATTTCGGGAGCAGCGACCGTCTGGACTATTTCTGTTCCTTCATCGTCTCCGGCAACCTGACGCTGACGCTGGAGTGGCTCTCCGGCGGTGCAAAGGAGACGCCGGAAGAGATGGCCGCCCTGGCCGGCGCCATCATCATGGACGGCGTCCGGACACTGTGATATATGCAAAGAGACAGGGCGTCTGCCCTGTCTCTTTTATACAGTTCCATCGCAGACTGTGCATCGATGATGACCTTTTCTGTGCCGCGTATCGCGGCACACGCTTTTCCATCACGCTCGATCCGTTCTATTGTCAAATAATCACTCTCCCCATAGATAAAGGCGGCCTCGCGGCCGCCTTTCGTATGTTCTCCAATCAATCCTGCTGCCAGTTATGCCAGACGTTCTGCACGTCCTCATTGTCATCCAGCATATCCAGAAGCTTCGTCATGCTGCGGACATCGTCCTCGCTGGTCATGACAATGTAGTTCTGGGGGACCATCTCGATCTCCGCGCTCTCGAAGGAATAGCCCTTCTCCTCCAGCGCCTTGACCACGTCGTTGAAGCTGTCCGGATCGGTGGTGATCTCAAACACGGGGCCGTCGGCCTGCATATCCTCGGCGCCGGCATCCAGTGCATCCATCATCACGGTATCCTCGTCCAGCTCGCCCTCTTCGTTGTCGATGACGATCACGCCCTTGCGGTCAAAGGACCAGCTGACGCAGCCCTGAGCGCCCATGCCCTTGCCGAATTTGTCAAAATAATGGCGGATCTCGGGTGCAGTGCGCTGACGGTTGTCGGTCAGCGCCTCCACGATGACAGCAACGCCGCAGGGGCCATAGCCCTCGTAGGTGACAGATTCATAGTTATCGGTATTGCCGGAACCCAGTGCCTTGTCGATGGTGCGCTTGATGTTGTCATTGGGCATATTGGCTGCCTTGGCCTTGGCGATAACAGTGGCCAGGCGGGAGTTGTTGTTGGGGTCGCCGCTGCCGCCCTGCTTGACGGCCACGATGATCTCCTTGGCGATCTTGGTGAATGCGGCGCTGCGCTTGGCGTCGGCCGCCCCCTTGGTCTTCTGAATATTGTGCCACTTGGAATGTCCTGACATGGTTTACTTCTCCTTTATGCAGTATTGGATGATCTCGCGGCTGTGCGAGGTCGAACATAAGACGTCGACTGCGGGGAATGCCTCTGCCAACCGGTCTCGCAGTGCGGGACATACCACGTTCTCCGTGGGAAAATGACCCGCATCGATCAAATTTAGCCCCTCCGTGTCCAAAAAGTCGTTATATTTCAGGTCGGAGGTCACAAAGGTGTCGCAGCCTGCGGCAATAGCCTGCGGAATATAGCAGCCGCAGGCGCCGCCGCCCACCGCCACCCGGTGTACCGGCCGTCCCGCGTCCACATAGCGCAAACCATTGCATTTCAATAATTCTATCACAGAATGGGTGAACTCCACAAGGGGTATTTCACATTTTAACGTGCCGATCCGCCCTATTTTTTCCTCCGTCAGCATTTTCAGGTCGGAAAGGCCCAGCTTCTGCGCCAAAACCTCATTGACGCCACCGGCCGCCGCGTCCAGATTGGTGTGCATACAGATGGCGGCGATGCCGTGGCGTATCAGCTCTGTCAGTACCCTTCCCTGCCGGTCATCGGTGCGGACGGTCTGCACCTGGTGCCACGCACAGTTCATCACCGGATGGTGTGCCGCGATCAGCTGGCAGTCTTTTTCAATGGCCTCGTCCACCACCTGCGGCGTTACGTCCAGCGCGACCAGAACGCGGCGCACCTCCGCTTCCGGGTCACCCACCAGCAGACCCACATTGTCCCAGCTCTCCGCTAATTCCCGCGGTGCCCAGGCGTACAGATACTGTTCGATATCCCGTACCGTTGTCATAGGGTTTTCCTCATTTCTTCTATCTGCTGTGCCAATGCTTCCGCGGCCTCTGCTCGGTGCAGAGCGTCCTCTCTGCCGCTGCGGCGCAGACCTTCCGCGATATGAAGCAGCTTTTCGGCGTGCTGGGTGAGATAGTCCGCATACAGCGGGTCGCCGTCCAGCAGAACACCGGTCAGCGTCTGTAATTCCGTCAGCGCCGGACAAATGCCGCCGTTCACGCGCAGCACCGGATACAGGTAATTCTTGTCCCACACCAGTCGCTCATCTGTAAAGGCGTACCCATTTACAGATAGCCATCGGCGCAGCTCTGCGGCCTTTGTCATGGGTTGAAGCAGCAGCGTATGCGCACCGTCCTTCGTCCATGGCGCACTTTCCAGGATGGCGATGATGGTCTCTCCGCCCATGCCGGCGATGATCACTGTATCCGTTTCCTCCGGAGAGATATTGGCCAGCCCGTCACACAGGCGGAAGCTGATACCCTCCACGCCATATTCCTCCGCAGTCCGCCGCGCGTGCGCCAGAGGCTCTGCGCCGATGTCCGCAGCAATGGCGCTTTGGATACGCTCTCTTTGCAGCAGCCACACCGGCAGATACCCGTGGTCCGTGCCGATATCCGCCAGACGGCAGCCCGCCGGTGTCATGTCCGCCAGCAGCTGGAGCCGCGGTTGTAATTGCAGTCGTCTCTCCATATCTTCCCACACAAATGGCCACGCATACGCTTGCGTATGCGTGGCTTTGTTTTTTTGTTTACTCGGCGATGGGCTTGTTGGCTTCCTCGTTCACCAGCTCCAGCAGCTTATCCACATCGATGCCGTGAACAGCGCAGGCCTCCTCCACCGTCTCGCCGCGGGAGGACGGGCAGCCCAGGCAGTGCATACCAATGGACAGGAAGATGGGCGCGGTCTGGGGCGCAACGTCCAGAATATCACCGATAATGGTGTCTTTCGTGATCTCAATCATGTTGGAAAACCTCCAAATACAATATTGTGCTGATAGTATACCCCAAAATGCCGGAACTTTCAACAGGATTTTTCTCATCCTGCGCTATAAAAAACCGCCCTCCGGCGTACCGGAGGGCGGTTATTCTATCTACTTAACAGTGTGCAGTCAGCAGATCAGCCGTTCTCACGCATCTTGGCGAAGCAGTCGCTGCAGTACACAGGACGATCGCTCTTGGGCTCGAAGGGCACCTTGGCCTCGCCGCCGCAGGCAGCGCAGACAGCGGTGAAATACTCGCGGGGACCACGGGCAGCGTTCTTGCGCGCGTCACGGCAGGCCTTGCAGCGCTGGGGCTCGTTCTGGAAGCCGCGCTCAGCGTAGAACTCCTGCTCACCGGCGGTGAAAACGAACTCTTTGCCGCACTCTTTGCACACTAAGGTCTTGTCTTCGTACATGATTTTACCCTCTCTTTGAGAAAAAATATATTGCGCTCAGCCTTTGCTGATATCGCCGGATAGAAGCTGCCGCGCTATTTTGCGGCGCAAACGCTGCACGGCGTTGTCCACCGATTTGGGGGACCGGCCCACAGTTTCTGCGATCTCACGGCAGGTGAGACCGTCCAGATAATACCCTAAAATCTTTACCTCGAATTCGGACAGCAGCTTGCGCGCGTTTTCCAGCAGAGCGGCAGTTTTTTCGCAGTCGATGACCCAACCCTCGGGATCGACGTGGGCAAAGGAGAGATTCGCGTCAAAGAAAGAGGTATCCAAAGGAACGGCTTGGTTCAGAGGTGAATGCTTTCCGGAGGCGGCAGCACGCAGCACAGAATACAGCCGCCGACGAATGCAGGTCTCGGCAAAAGTGCACAGAGAGGCCTCGTGTCCTGGCTCGTACTCCCGTATTGCCTTGATAAGCCCGAACATTCCCTCCTGCAAAAGGTCCTCGCTATCTCCTCCCGCCAGAAAGTACGGACGGGCGCAGGAGCGCACCAAACGGTGGTAACGCCCTACTAAAATCTCCTCGGCGTCGCGGCTGCCCTGCTTTACCAGAGCGCACAGCGCCTCGTCGCTCAGCGTCTGCAGATGGTCATATTCAGCCCTTGTATCATTCACCATACGCTATTATACCTTTTTACAAAATAATTTGTCAAGTCAATCGTGTAACTTTGTCAAAAATAACTCAAATTTGACGGCTTTCTTGCGGAGAACAACCGATAAATTCCACCGAACCGTCTCTGCGCACTACAATTCCAGCTGCTGCTGGCCCGTAAACGCAATGTGCAGATGTGCATAGGCCTTCTGCGTGACGCAGCGCCCTCGGGGCGTTCGGGTCAAAAAGCCGATCTGCATCAGGTATGGCTCATACACATCCTCCAGCGTCACCGACTCCTCGCCGATGGTGGCCGCCAGCGTGTCCAGACCTACCGGGCCGCCGCCATAGTTTTCAATAATGGCCTGCAGCATCCGTCGATCTACGTTGTCCAGACCCAGATAGTCTACCTCCAGCGCCAGCAGCGCCTTGTCCGCTACGGACTTGGTGATAACGCCGTCGGCCATCACCTGGGCGAAGTCCCGTACCCGCCGCAGCATCCGGTTGGCGATACGGGGCGTGCCCCGGGACCGCCGCGCGATCTCCATAGCGCCCTCCGGTTCAATAGACACGTTCAGGATGCCGGCGCTGCGCGTCACGATTTTTGCCAGCTCCTCAGGCGTGTAGAGCTCCAGCCGCAGCGTCACGCCAAAGCGGTCCCGTAGCGGTGCAGACAGCGACCCTGCCCGTGTTGTGGCGCCGATCAGTGTGAATTTCGGCAGATCCAGCCGGATAGAGTTGGCAGAAGGTCCCTTGCCGATGATGATATCGATGGCGTAGTCCTCCATGGCCGGGTACAGGATCTCCTCCACTGCCCGGTTCAGCCGGTGTATCTCATCCACGAACAGGATATCGTTCTCACTCAGGTTCGTCAGCAGCGCCGCCAGGTCCCCGGGCTTCTCGATAGCCGGTCCGGAGGTGATGCGGATATTCACGCCCATCTCCTGGGCGATGATGCCCGCCAGTGTGGTCTTGCCCAGTCCCGGAGGGCCGTGCAGCAGCACATGGTCCAGAGACTCTGTCCGCCGCCGCGCCGCCTCAATGAAGATCGACAGGTTTTGCTTGGCCTTCTCCTGCCCAATGTATTCCGCCAGTGTGTGGGGCCGTAGAGAACCTTCGTTGGCATCCTCACTGAGAAACGTTTTGGCGACGATAGGCTCCTCGTACAGGTCCGCCCCGAAATCAATGCTCATGTGCGCCCCTCCTCTACTTCATCATGCGCTTCAGCGCCTGCCGGATGATGTCCTCCAGCGTCAGCGCTTCCATGTCGATATCTTTCAGCGCTGCGGCGATCTCCGCGCTGCCGTAGCCCAGCACCGCCAATGCCGACTGCGCCTCATTTTTCTTGCTGTGGGGCACCGCAGCCATCGCGGGCGCGCCGCCCTTAACGGATGTGCCGCCCAGCGCTTCCTCCCGTGCCAGCTTGTCCTTCAGTTCCAGTATTACCCGCTGGGCGATCTTTTTGCCGATGCCGTTGGCGGCAGTCAGTGCTTTTTCATCCTCTGTCACCACCGCCAGCGCCAGCTGCTGCGGTGTTACGGCGGACAGGATAGACAACGCCGCCCTGGGGCCTACGCCGGATACGCCGATCAGCAGCTTGAAGCTCCGCAGCTCACTCTGATCGGCGAAGCCGAACAGCTCCATGGCGTCCTCGCGTACATTCAGATAGGTGTATAACTTGGCCGGTGCGCCCTTTTTCAGCTGGGAGAGCGTATAGTTCGTCGTGGCACAGGCGTAGCCCACGCCGCTGCAGTCGATGACCGCCAGCCCCGCATCGATCTCCGCCACGGTGCCGTTCACATAATAATACATATCAGACAGTCTCCTTCACGTCGGGGTCCTTACGCCGCAGCAGGCTGGTAGCGCTGCGGGCATGGCATATGGCGATGGCTAGCGCGTCTGCCGCGTCGTCCGGCTTCGGCACTGCCTTCAGCTTCAAAAGCCGCTTTGTCATGTCCATCACCTGCTTCTTGTCCGCCAGGCCGTAGCCGGCCACCGCCTGCTTCACCTGCATGGGGGTATATTCGAATATGGGTACGCCCAGTCGCTCCGCCGTACACAGGATCACACCCCGCCCGTGGGCCACGGCGATACCTGTGGTGATGTTTTTGCTGAAAAACAGCTCCTCAACGGCGATCTCATCAGGCTTCAGTTGGGCGATCAGCGCGGTCATGTCGTTTTCGATCTGCACCAGACGTGTCGCCAGCGGCAGTCCCGCCTCGGTAGTCACAGCGCCGTATTGCAGCATTCGCACACTGCCCCGGTTCGATTCGATCAGCCCGAAGCCCACAATGGCGATGCCGGGGTCGATGCCCAGTATCCGCATAGCTGCGCCCACCTCCCAACATTTGTTCTATTATAGCAAACTGGAATAAAAATAGCAACAAAAACCGCCCGGAAAACCGGGCGGTTTGATAGGCTGTTATGCACGGGGATGGGCCTTATTATATACATCCTTCAGCTGCTTTTTGATAACGTGTGTATATATCTGCGTGGAGCTGATATCCGCGTGACCCAGCATCTCCTGAATGGATCGCAGATCGGCGCCGTTTTCCAGCAGGTGTACGGCAAAGGAATGGCGCAGGGTGTGGGGGGTGATATCCTTCTCGATGCCCGCTTTTTCCTGATAGTACTTGATGATCTTCCAAAAGCCCTGGCGACTCATGCGTTCGCCGCTCATATTCACAAACAGCGCATGCTCTTCCTCATCGGCGATGAGCCGGGGACGAATATCCCGCACATAGTCCTCCAGAGCCTTCACCGCAGCGGTGTACAGCGGCACGATGCGCTCCTTTCCCTTGCTGCGGCAGCGGATAAAGCCGGCGGACAAATTGACATCGCTGACATCCAGACCGATCAGCTCACTGACTCGAATTCCGGTGGCATACAGCAGCTCCAGCATGGCGTGGTCACGGAAGCCTTTTTCGTCCACGCATTTGGGCTGCTCCAAAAACAGCTCTACCTCCCGGTTGGAGAGGATCTCCGGATACTTCCTCTCCACCTTCATGGCCACCACGCTCTTGGCCGGGTTGCTCTTCACAGCGCCGCACTGCATCATATAGGCATAAAATGACTTGATCGACGCTGTGGACCGCGTGACTGTGGCGGGGCTTTTGCCGCTGTGGGTCATATGCAGCAGATACTCATTGATCGTCTCTTTCTTCACCTTCCGCATATCCGTTACGCCCACGGAAAGCAGCCAGCTGTGAAACTGGGTCAGGTCACGTATATAGGAGCTGAGGGTATTGGCGGAGGCGTGCTTCTCCTCAGTCAGATAGTCGCGGTATGCCGCGATAAAGTCCGTCATGTGTCCCTCACTCCTCTCTCTTTCAAGTCAAGCCTGGCATCAGCCATGCAAAAAGCCGCGGCACCAGGGCGCACTCCGCCACTGTCCCGGTCAGCAATACAAACACACAGATGATCACGCTCCGCCGGTCTCTCACCTCCGGCTTTTGACGTTCTGCCCGGCGCCACGCACACGCAAAGCTGTCCGCCGCTATCGTCAGCAGACATGGTATGGTGAACAGACACCGCAGTCCCAGCGCCGCCAGCGCCAATACCACGCCCTGCTTTCCCAGTGCAGCGGCAAAGCACTGCACCGCGAACGACAGGAAGAAGCCCTGGGCCGCGCACGTCAGCGGGATCAGCATCACGCCCCAGGCTGTACAGCCCAGCAGAAACGCCGCGGCCGGATAGCGCAGATAGGTCCATAGGACCTGCCACAGCCCCGCGCTGCGCGGTTCTTCTGCATTCAGCCTCGCATAGCCTGTCACATAGCGGCTCAACGACAGAAGGTCCTCCGATGCCACAGTCCGACCCGCTAAAAAGCCCGCCAGGATCCCGGCGGCAAGAAACAGGCACAGTATGTACAGCCGCGCCTTCGGCGGCTGGAGAACAGGCATACGGCGTCGACGCAGCTTCATAGGGCTCACCTCGTCCACAGTGTATGAGCCAAGCCCTCTCGATAGACGTGCCAAAACGTAATAATAAATATATGGCAAAATTCACAAAACCGCAAGAGGTTTTCCGCAAAAACATATTTTTTGTAAATTATGTCAAAATGTTATGTCAACTTAATTATGTAAACAAGGTATACCGGGGTACTGACACGGTTTATAAAAATGCCGAAATCCCAATATCCGGGGAAATGCCGAAAATCCCTGCACCATATCTTGAAAAGCGTGATGCGGCGAACGACTCCCCTGCCGCCCGCCGCACCGTCGGATAAAAAATGCCGCAAAAACACGTTTTCGTTATTTTAACCATGCGCCGCTTTATGTTACCGCCCGTTTTCGACGGTCACCGCTCTTTCTGTGACCGCTGTGGGGTCTCCTCCGCTTCTGCTTCGTTCCGATCAGTCCCGCCAAAAGGCCGCCGCCCCACACGGCGCAGGTCTGGGCAATACCGCTGCCGGTAAAATGTATCGCCTCGTTTCCTGTCAGCGCCGCGATCCACATTGCACCATATACGCAGGCGGATACTGCCAGCGCCCGAGGCAGCGGACCATCGCCGCCCTGCCGTATGGCCATACGTCCGCCGCAGAAGCACGCCAGAACGCTGCTGCCCCATACCAGCGGACCCATCGCGCGCTCCGGCACGATGCCCCGCAGCAGGAGCAGTGACGATACGCCCAGTGCTGCCAGCAGCACGACTGCCGCTGTGGCGGTGCCCAGCCACGTTCCTTTGCCGGCCAGTTGCTTCCAAGACATAAGAATACCTCCCGCATCAGCTTTGCTTCAGCTTATGCGGAAGGTCTGCATCACATGATACACCGATCCCGATCGCTGTCAGCGCAAAAAGAGCGCCGCCCTCCGGGCAGCGCTCCTCTCGGTCTGTATTACTCGGCGTCGGTTTTGTCAGCCTCAGCGGGAGCCTCGGTGACCTCATCAGAGGCCTTCTCCTCCACAGCGGGAGTTTCCTCCGCGGCCTCTTCCTTCTTAGCCTTCTTCACCGGACGCTGCTGGGCGGCAGCCTGCTCGTCCAGGGTACCTACCTGGCCGATAGCGGACTTCAGGAACTCCACGCGAACGCGGTCCTCGCTGGTCTCGATGACCACAGTACGGTCGGTGATAGCCACGACGCGGCCGTACACGCCGCCGATGGTGGTCAGCCAATCGCCCTTCTTCAGAGAACTCCGCATCTCCTCGGCCTGCTTTTTCCGCTTGTTCTCGGGGCGGATCATCAGGAAGTAGAAGATGGCGATCATCAGGACGATCATCAGAATGGTGGAACCCATGCCGCCGGTGGTGGTGGCAGCGGCAGCATCAGCGTAAGCGATCTGAATCATGGAACATTACTCCTTTAACAACAAAGTGATACTATTATACATAGTTCTTTTGCTTTTGGCAAGAGGTTTATATCTTCTCCGCCAGTTTTTTACTGTATTCCTCCCGGAATGCGTCAAAGCACCCGTTGTCCAGGCTGTCACGGATACGCTCCGTCAGCTTGTTGTAAAAATACAGGTTGTGCATCACCGCCAGGCGCATCCCCAGCATCTCCTCCGCTGTAAACAGGTGCCGGAGATATGCCCTGCTGAACTGCCGGCACACCGGGCAGTCACATTCAGGGTCGATAGGCTGTTCATCCAGCTTGTATTTGGCGTTTTTGATGTTCAGCGTGCCCTTCCAGGTAAACAGCTTTCCGTGCCGCGCGTTGCGCGCTGGCATCACACAGTCGAAGAAGTCCACGCCCCGGGCCACGCCCTCAATGATGTTGCTGGGCGTGCCCACGCCCATGAGATACCGCGGCTTATCCGCCGGCATATACGGCTCTACCGCGTCGATGATCTCATACATCACCTCCGTAGGCTCACCCACCGCCAGTCCGCCGATAGCATAGCCGTCGCAGTCGATCTTGGCGATCTGCTGCATATGCCATATCCGCAGATCGGCGTAGGTGGCGCCCTGGTTGATGCCGAAAAGCATCTGTCCGGGGTTTACCGTGTCCGGCAAAGCGTTCAGCCGGTCGTGCTCCTTCTTGCAGCGTTCCAGCCACCGCAGCGTCCGTTCGCAGGAGGCCTTGGCGTAGTCATAGGGTGCGGGGTTTTCCACGCATTCGTCAAAGGCCATGGCGATGTCGCTGCCCAGATTGCTCTGGATACGCATACTCTCCTCCGGACCCATGAAGATGCGGTGTCCGTCAAGGTGGCTGGCAAACGTCACACCCTCCTCACTGATCTTTCGCAGCCCCGACAGCGAGAATACCTGGAAGCCGCCGGAGTCGGTCAGGATCGGTCCGTCCCAGCGCATGAACTTATGAAGTCCTCCCATTTGCCGCACCACATCGTCGCCGGGGCGCAGGTGCAGGTGATAGGTGTTGGATAGTTCGATCTGCGTCCCCAGCCGTTCCTTCAGGTCGATAGCGCTGACGCCGCCCTTGATGGCGGCCTGGGTGCCTACGTTCATGAATACCGGCGTCTGCACCTCGCCGCCGTGGGCGCAAGTAAACACACCTCGCCGGGCTTTTCCCTCTTTTTTGATAACCTTGAACATTTCTCTCTCCTGCTTTCACTGAATGAACATCGCATCGCCAAACGAGAAGAAGCGGTACCGTTCCTCCACCGCCTGCTGATAGGCAGCCAGCACGTGCTCTCGTCCCGCTAATGCCGATACCAGCATGATGAGTGTGGACTCCGGCAGATGAAAGTTTGTCACCAGTGCGTCCAGCACCTTGAACTTGTACCCCGGATAGATGAAAATATCTGTCCATCCGGCGCTGGCGCGCATGGTGCCGTCCTCCGCTGCCTGAGATTCTATCGTGCGGCAGCTGGTGGTACCCACGCAGATGACACGCCCGCCGTTTTTCTTCGTCTCGTTAATAAGATCGGCCGTCTCCTGGGGGATCACACAGTATTCACTGTGCATGGTGTGGTCGGTGATCTCGTCCTCTTTCACCGGGCGGAAGGTCCCAAGTCCCACATGAAGTGTAACGTATCCTACCTTTACACCCATTGCCTGTACTTTTTCCAGAAGCTCCGGCGTAAAGTGCAGCCCCGCTGTGGGCGCCGCCGCCGAGCCGTTGACCTTGGAGTACACCGTCTGATAGCGCTCCTGATCCTGCAGCTCCTCCTTGATGTACGGCGGCAGGGGCATCTTACCCAGCCGCTCCAGCACCTCCAGAAAGATGCCTTCATAAGAGAACTTTACCAGCCGGTTGCCGTCGGGCAGCTCGTCTACCACCTCCGCCGTCAATTCACCGCTGCCGAAAATGACCTGTGCGCCCTTCCGAAGCTTCTTCCCCGGCCGCACCAAACATTCCCAGATGTTGTCGCCCCGGTCGATAAGCAGCAAAATTTCGCAGGCTCCGCCGCCGGGCAATCGGTGCCCCAGCAGACGCGCCGGCAGTACCCGGGAGTTGTTCAGGATCAGGCAGTCGCCCGGACGCAGATACTCCGGCAGATCGTAAAAATGCCGGTGCTCTACCGCCCCTGTTTTCTTGTCCAGCACCAACAGCCGTGAGCCGTCCCGCCGTTCCAACGGTGTCTGCGCGATCAGCTCCTGCGGCAGGTCAAAGTAAAAATCGTGTGTTTTCATCGTGTATCACTCATTCATTCAAAATTTGCACACCGCGGGATATTATAGTATATTTCCCGCCTTTATGCAACGTTTTTCCCGGGAAAAGTTCCTTTGCATAGGGAAAAGCCGCGGTCATACCGCGGCTTTTCCAAAAAACGATGGCAATAATTACAGATGCAGCGCACAGCTTACACCAAAACAGCCTTGTGGAACATCTTTTTGCCCTTTTTGATGACCACGCCGTCGCCGGTGAACTGTTCGCAGCCGAAGGTCGTCTCAATGGCCGCCACCTTCTCATCGTTGACGGAGACGCCGCCCTGCTGCACCAGCCGGCGCGCCTCACCCTTGGAGGCCGCCAGACCGCACTTCACCAGCAGGGTCAGCACGTCGATGCTGCCGCCGCCGAAATCATCGTTGGTCAGCTCGGTAGTGGGCATATGCTCCGTGTCGCCGCTGCCGGCAAACAGCGCCTTGGACGCGGCCTTGGCCTTCTCGGCCTCCTCCTGGCCGTGGACCAGCTTGGTCAGCTCGTAGGCCAGGATCTCCTTGGCCTCGTTCAGTTGAGAGCCCTCCCAGGTGGACATCTTGTCGATCTCCTCCAGCGGCAGGAAGGTCAGCATACGGATGCACTTCAGCACGTCGGCGTCATCCACGTTGCGCCAGTACTGGAAGAACTCGAAGGGGCTGGTCTTGTTGGGATCCAGCCACACAGCGCCCTTGGCGGTCTTGCCCATCTTGTTGCCCTCGGAGTTCATCAGCAGGGTGATGGTCATGGCGTGGGCGTCCTTGCCCAGCTTCTTGCGGATCAGCTCGGTGCCGCCCAGCATATTGCTCCACTGGTCGTCGCCGCCAAACTGCATATTGCAGCCGTAGTGCTGGAACATGTAGTAGAAGTCATAGCTCTGCATGATCATGTAGTTGAACTCCAGGAAGCTCAGACCACGCTCCATACGCTGCTCATAGCAGCGGGCGCGCAGCATGTTGTTCACGGAGAAGCAGCCGCCCACCTCACGCAGCATCTCGATGTAGTTCAGGGGCTTCAGCCACTCGGAGTTGTACAGCATCAGCGCCTTGCCGTCGGAGAAGTCGATGAACTTCTCCATCTGGCGCTTGAAGCACTCCGCGTTGTGCTTGATGGCGTCCTCGGTCAGCATCTGACGCATGTCGGTGCGGCCGGAGGGGTCGCCGATCAGGGTCGTGCCGTCGCCGATCAGGGCGATGGGTTTGTTGCCCGCCATCTGCAAACGCTTCATCAGGCACAACGCCATAAAGTGGCCCACGTGCAGGCTGTCCGCCGTACAGTCAAAGCCGATGTAGAATGTGGCCTTGCCGTTGTTGACCATCTCGCGGATCTCTTCCTCGTTGGTGACCTGCGCGATCAAACCGCGGGCCACCAGTTCCTCATAAATACCCATAGCTTCAATTTCCTTTCTGTATGTTCATTTGTTTTCTTGTGACAGGGAATAAAAAACGCCCCCTGTCATCTCGACAGAGGGCGATGCAGACGCTCGCGGTACCACCTCATATTCGCCATGCCCTCGCAGACACGACCTCGTTGGGTGCAGACACACCCTACCGCTGTAACGGGCGGACCCGACACATCCCTACTGGCTCACGCGAACGTTCGGGAGGCTGCTCCGGGATGTATTCACCCATTTCTTCCTCTCCTCCTTACACCATCCGGAGGCTCTCTTTGCAGGTCTGAAATGCGCTACTTATTCCCTTCATCGCTGTTGCGGTATCAAGTTGAGGTTATTGTAGCAGATTTTTTTCGTTTGTCAACCACTATTTTCATGTTGCGAAAAACAGCTACAGCTCCGCCCTGAATTTCTCCGCCTGTACCAGCAGCTCCTCTGCCCCGTCCAGCATGGTCTGGGACACATGGCTGCCGCCGGTGAGCCGCGCCAGCTCCCGCCGCCGCTGCTCTCTGTCCAGCCGCCGCACCTCTGTATAGGTACGGCCGCCTCTCTCGCCCTTCTCCACGGAGAAATGCGTGTCCGCCATAGCCGCCAGCTGCGGCAGATGGGTCACGCACAGCACCTGCTTTCTGCGGCTGATACGCGCCATCTTCTCCGCCACCTTCTGGGCCGCTCGGCCGGAAACGCCGGTGTCCACCTCGTCGAACACCATCGTCCCCACGTGATCCTGCTCACTGAGCACGTTCTTCATAGCCAGCATGATCCGGGCCAATTCGCCGCCGGAGGCGATCTTGTGGATGGGACGCAGCTCCTCGCCCACGTTGGCAGACATCAAAAACCGTACCGTGTCCATGCCGTCGCTGTCCAGAGGCTTTTCTGCAAAGTCCACCGCAAAGCGTATCTTCCCCATGTCCAGCTGCTGCAGCTCGGCGAGTATCTGCGACGTCAGCCGATCCGCCGCCGCCTTTCGCGCGTCGGACAGCGCCTGCGCCACCTGCCGTGCCTCCTTCTCCGCCCTGGACAGCGCCTGCTCCAGCCGCGCCAGCGTGTCACCGGCATCCTCGATCTGCGCCAGCTCCGCCTCGCACCGGGCCTGGTAGTCCAGCATATCCTCCACGGTCGCGCCGTACTTCTTTTTCAGCCGGTACAGCAGGTCCATCCGGCTCTCCACCCGGTCCAGCTCACCGGGCGACACATCCAGCTCGCCCCGCTTGTCCTCCACGGTGGCCGCGATGTCGTAAACTTCACTGTACGCCTCCCCCAGACGTTCATACAGCTGGCCGAAAGCGTCATCCAAATGGCGTACGCCACCCAGCGCGTCCTGGGCCTGCCGCAGGGCGCTGAGCGCTCCGCCGCCGCTGTCGTCGCCGTTCAGGGCATAGTCTGCCCCGGCCACAGCGCCCAGGAACTTCTCCGCGTTCCGGAGCATCCCCCGCCGCGCTGTCAATTCCTCTTCTTCGCCGGACTTCAATTTTGCCCGCCGCAGCTCCTCGATCTGATATTGCAGGGTATCCACCCGCCGGGCTTTTTCTGCCTCATCCATTTGCAGCGCCCCGATCTGCCGCCGTATATCTGTAAAGTGCTTATACTTCTCAGCATATGTATTTATAAGGATTTCCACCCTGCCAAAGCTGTCCAGATACACAATGTGCTGCTCCTCGTCCAGCAGCTGCTGCCCGTCGTGCTGCCCGTGGATATTCAGCAGTCGGGCACCCAGTGCCCGCAGCTGTCCCACTGTTACCGGACGGCCGTTGACCCGGCATACGTTTTTGCCGTCGGTCTGGATCTCCCGCTGCAGCAGCAGCGTCCCATCCGCCTCCGGCTGGATGCCCAACTCCTCCGTCAGCTCCGGTGCCATACCGGAAAAAGCCGCGCTGACAAACGCCTTTTCAGCCCCGGTGCGGATCAGCTCCCGGCTGGTCCGCTGCCCCAGTACAGCGCTCAGACTGTCGATAACAATGGACTTGCCCGCGCCGGTCTCACCGGTCAGGGCATTGAACCCCGGTGCGAATTCGATATCCGCCGCCTCGATGATGGCGATATTCTCAATATGCAGCAGCTCCAGCATACCGATCTTCCCTCCTCAGCGCAGCATCTGCCGCACCTGTTCGCAGAAATCCGCCGCGTGGGCACTGTCGTGAAATACCAGCAGCACCGTGTCGTCGCCGGCCAGCGTACCCACGATATCCGTATCCTGCATGCTGTCCAGCGCGAAGGCGGCAGCGTTGGCCATGCCGTTCATCGTCTTGATGATCGCCAAATTCTGGGCGTTTTCCGCCGATACGACGCACTCCCGAAAGATCGTCTGCAGCTTCTCCTCAAAATTCAGCTTGGGCATCTGTGCCGACACGGCATAGCGATATCCTCCCATGCCATCTGGTGCCTTCATCAGGTGCAGCTGCTTGATGTCCCGGGAAACGGTGGCCTGTGTACAGGCAAAGCCACGGACTGCCAGCAGCTGCATCAGCTGCTCCTGTGTCTCCACGGCTGTTTCCTCAATGATCTGCAATACCGCTGTCTGCCGGTCATTTTTCATGCTTCAGCGCCTCCATCCCCATCTTTGAATCCAGTATCTCACAAAAGCTCTTTTTACTCAGCCGCACCAGCTTTGTCACGAACTTCGACTGCCGGGTCCGCACTACATCGCCGTTTTTCAGTGAAAACGCCTTCCCGCCGTCCACAGACAGATATACGAACTTCCGGTTGGCGTCCGCCGTTTCCACCAGCAGCGTGTGCTCCGGTGAGAGCACATAGCTGCCCGCCCGGGTAGAGTGCGGGCAAATGGGCGTCAGCAGCAGGTTGTGGGCCGTAGGCTCCACGATGGGTCCGCCGGCCGCCATAGAGTACCCTGTGGATCCAGTGGGTGTGGACACGATGGCTCCGTCGCCGGTGATTCTTGTCAGTCGGCCCTCCTCCGTGGATACATCCAGCCGCACCACCCGGGCCACACTGCCCTTTGAGATCACCGCGTCGTTCAGCGCGATATTGTTGTATACGGGCTTACCCTCCCGCAGCACGGTCACGTCCAGCATCATCCGGGACTCCACGGCAAAATCCCAGCTTTTCAGGTCACGCAGCCGTTCCAGCTCGTTGGGCTCCAGCTCGGACATAAAGCCAAGGCTCCCCAGATTGATGCCCAGCACCGGCACATTGTGCAGCGCCACTGTCCGGGCCAGATGCAGGATCGTACCGTCGCCGCCGAAGGCGATCAGCATATCCGCCCGCTTTATCTCCTGCTGTAACTGCCGGATGGGCACACCCAGCTGATCGTCATACCCCTCCCGACTAAAGGGCAGACATACCACCGTTTCAAAACCGAGCCCCTCCAGCAGCTCCCTGGACCGCTTGGCCACGGTCAGCTCGCTGTCCCGATAGGGATTTGGGCAAAGGATCACACGTTTCATATCTCCCCATGACCTTCCTTCAACGCAGAATGTGAGGCGTCCACCAACGCCCGCAGGTCAGGGACGCAGTCCGCTTCCCCGCCCTTTTTCAGATAGCCGAGGTACTCGATATTTCCCTCCGGCCCGCGGATAGGAGAATATGTAATACCAAGAACTGTAAAGTTATTTTCCTTTGCATGACGCAAGAAGTTCTCCAACACTTCCAGGTGTACTGCCGGGTCACGGACGACGCCCTTTTTCCCTACTTTTTCCCGCCCGGCTTCAAATTGCGGCTTGATGAGGCAGGCCACCTCACCGCCCTCGCGCAGCAGCGCATATAACGCAGGGAAAATCAGCTTCAGCGAGATAAAGCTCACGTCGATGGACGCAAAATCCAACGCCTCCGGTATCTGCTCCGTGGAGAGATACCGCGCGTTGGTCCGTTCCAGACACACCACCCGTGCATCGCTCCGCAGCTTCCAATCCAGCTGTCCGTAGCCCACATCCACAGCATAAACCTTTGCCGCGCCGTTTTGCAGCATACAGTCCGTAAACCCGCCGGTGGACGCGCCGATGTCCGCGCAGACCTTGCCCTCCAGCGTGATGGGAAAGGTCTGCATAGCCTTTTCCAGCTTCAGTCCGCCCCGGCTCACATACCGCAGGGCGTGACCCCGTACCTCCACACTGGCGTCCTCTGCCACCGGTGTTCCGGGCTTGTCCGACCGCTGTCCGTCCACGAATACCAGACCTGCCATAATGGTGGCCTGGGCTTTCTGGCGGCTCTCGCACAGCCCGCGTTCTGTCACAAGCACATCCAGCCGTATTTTTTTGCTCATGCCAATACCTCCCGCACCGCCTGTGCGATTCCCTCTGCGTCCAGACCGAGGGCGTGCCGCAGTTCTACCGTGGACCCCTGGCTCGGGAGCGTCGTGCCGACGCTTCGCAGTACCAGCTTCTCCGTGCCCGTGCCCTGCTCCAGCAGCAGCGCGCCCAGCCGTTCGCCCACCGCGCCGGCGCGGAGCTGATCCTCCGCGGCCACTATGCGCTCTACGCCGTCCAGCGCCCGGCAAATACCGTCGCTGTCCAGCGGCGCGACCCGGTTCAGCTTTACCACCCGGGCGGAAACGCCCTCCCCCGCCAGCAGCGCCGCCGCCCGCAGCGCCTGCTGCGTCAGGATACCGTAGGTCACGATGGCTGCGTCTGTCCCCTGACGGAGCACCGTCACAGTTTCAGTACCGCAGTCGCCTTCATACCCGTCCTCGCCACCCCGGGGATACCGCACCGCCACCGGTCCGTCCATCTCCAGCACCGCCCGCCGCAGCATCTGCCGCAGCTCGGCAAAGCTGGCAGGCGAGAGCACCGTCATGCCCGGTATCTGGCTCAGGTAGTCCAGACAGCCGTGGTGTGTCTCGCCGTCTGCGCCCACGATGCCGCAGCGGTCCACCGCCAGCACCACATGGAGCTTCTCAAGCGCCATATCCTGCACCAGCATATCGTAGCCCCGCTGCAAAAAGCTGTCATACACGGCAAACACCGGTATCAGCCCCTGCTTGGCCATACCGCCGGCCATAGCCACACCGTGGCCCTCCGCAATGCCTACGTCAAAAAAACGCCGCGGGAACTCCCGTGCAAAGCCTGTCAGACCTGTGCCGTCGGCCATGGCGGCGGTGATGGCGCACACGCGCCTGTCCTCCCGCGCCAGCTGCCGCAGTGTCTCGCCGAACACATGGGAGAACGTTTCTTTGCCTGCCTGCCGTACCTTTCCGGTAGCCGGATCAAAGGGCCCTACGCCGTGGAACTTCTCCGGCTCCCGCAGTGCATAGTCATATCCGCTGCCCTTCACGGTGTGGACGTGTACCAGCACCGGGCGCCCGGCCTCTTTGGCCGCCTGCAATACCGCTGTCAGCCGCTGTACGTCGTGGCCGTCCACCGGTCCCATGTACGCAAATCCCATATCCTCAAACACGGTGCTCACCGGCGGCAGCAGCGTCTTTTTCAGCGCTGTTTTTACCTCGTGGCTCCACTCATACAGTGTTCGGCCCGCCGGCAGCTTCTCCAGTGCCTTGCGGTAACGCTTCTTGAATTCGTAATACTCCGGGTCCGTCCGCATCTTCGACAGCTGCTTGGACAGCCCGCCTACATTCCGGTCGATGGACATTCCGTTATCGTTCAGAATGACCACCAGCGGTTCGCCGCTGCCGCCGGCGTCGTTGAGCCCCTCAAAGCTCAGCCCGCCGCCCAGCGCACCGTCGCCGATAACGGCCACCACATGGTAGTCCTGCCCCAGCAGCGTCCGCGCCCGTGCCATGCCCAGCGCTACCGACACCGAATCCGACGCGTGCCCCGCCATAAAGGCGTCGTGCACACTCTCATAGGGCTTGGGAAAGCCTGACAGTCCGCCAAACTGCCGCAGCGTATCGAACAACTCCCGTCGGCCGGTCAGTGCCTTGTGCACGTAGCATTGGTGCCCCACATCCAGCACCAGCCGGTCCGTGGCTGTGTCGAACACCCTGTGGATCGCCACCGTCAGCTCTACCACACCCAGGTTGGATGCCAGGTGCCCGCCGGTGCGGGATACCTGCTCCACCAGAAAGCACCGCAGCTCCCGGCACAGCGTAGCCGTCTGCTCCTCGGACAGACATTTCACGTCTGCCGGGCTGTTGATCGTCTCTAAAATCAAATCTGTCTCCGTCCTTTATCACACAGGTATCATACAGGTATTATACAGGCAGGCATAAACGCCTATACTCCTAATCTTAATTGGCACATTATTGTATCACATTTGTACCTGATTTACAACTGTATTTCCAACTGTTTATGCAAAGCATCCTGCATAAACAGCCGCCTTTGTCCAGCTGTCACCAGGCATTGCTCAATACCCCAAGTTGGTACGCCAAAAATGTATCAGGTGCTCCGCGATACGATCTAAGGCGAAGGCAGGTATCGGCTTCGTCCTTGGGCAGACGGAGCAGGACGCGGGGCACGTCTATCTCCGCTCCTGTATCGCCCTGTAAAATGAAAACGTTATGCCTGTCAGCCAAGGCTGACAGGCACTTTTTTCGTCCCGCGCACATAGGATATACCTGTAACGAACCCTATAAGGAGGTCATTCCATGAATGAACAGGATATTGTCAACAAGCTGAAAAGCGACCCCCGTGCATTGAAGTCTGTCATGCAGTCACAGGACGGCCAAGCACTGCTGAATATGCTCTCCGGCGGCAACAGCGCCGCACTGGGTCAAGCAGCGCGCCAGGCTGCCTCCGGTGACACGGCAGCTTTGAGCGCCATGCTCTCTCGTGTACTGTCCAGCCCACAGGGCGCGGAGCTGGTGCAGCGTCTGGAAAACAAGCTTCAACAGTAACGGAAAGGAGGACACAGCGTGGACGACGTCAACGAAAAACTCAACGCGCTGCTGTCCGACCCCGGCAGCATGGCGCAGATCATGCAGTTGGCGCAGCAGCTCTCTGGCTCCATGGGTGGCGAGAACACACCGCCATCTCCTCCGTCACCTCCTCAGGCGGTCCCATCACCTGCGCCACTGCCGGCCATTGATCCCCAGGTCATCGCCAAATACCTGCCACTGCTGCAGGAGCTGACCCGCGACACCAGCCAAACCACCCAACTTCTCTACGCGCTGCGTCCTTTCCTGAAGGACGATAAACAGGACAAGGTTGCCCGCGCCGCAAGGCTGGCGCGGCTCATCACCATTGGCAAGCGATTTCTTTCGGAAGGGGGCGGTTTCCCTGTATAACCGCTACATTCGCGGCGACGATGGCGTCTATACACGTGTTCCCGTGGACGAAGCGCCGCCGCGCCCCAATCCGCCGCCGAAAGGTCCTCCTCCGCCGCCACCGGAGCACGGTGCACCGGAGCGCAGCTTCTTCAACGACCTGCTGGAAAAGCTGCACCTCGGCGATTTAGACGCCGGTGATCTGCTGCTGTTGTTCCTGCTGTTCTATCTCTCCAGGCAGAAAGCCGACGAGGAACTGCTTATCGCCATCGGCCTACTGCTGATCCTGTGACTTCCAGTATTTACATTTGCAAAATGGTTACAAAACGGTTACAATGTACCCAGTCTTGCAAGGCAAATACCACAAGGAGGTACAGCAACTATGTTCTGCAATTTCGACTGCGCTTCCCTGCTGAAGCTGCTGTGCGGCTTTTTCGGCAAGTGCTGACGCATATACACACATAAAAACATCCCCCGACAGTCTGTCGGGGGATGTTTTGCGTGTAAAATGAAATTACTTCACAGCCTCCGCCACCGCAACAGCCACGGCCACGGTCGCGCCGACCATAGGATTGTTGCCCATGCCCAGGAAGCCCATCATCTCCACGTGCGCAGGGACGGAGCTGGAGCCGGCAAACTGCGCGTCGCTGTGCATACGGCCCATGGTGTCGGTCATGCCGTAGGAAGCGGGACCGGCGGCCATATTGTCCGGGTGCAGCGTACGGCCGGTGCCGCCGCCGGAGGCCACGGAGAAGTACTTTTTGCCCTGCTCGATGCACTCCTTCTTATAGGTGCCGGCCACAGGGTGCTGGAAGCGAGTAGGGTTGGTGGAGTTGCCGGTGATGGACACGTCCACGCCCTCATGGTGCATGATAGCCACACCCTCGCGGACATCATCGGCGCCATAGCAGCGGACATCGGCGCGCTCGGTCTCGGAATAGCGAATCTCGCGGACGATGTTCAGCTTGCCGGTGAAATAGTCAAACTGAGTCTGCACATAAGTGAAGCCGTTGATGCGGCTGATGATCTGCGCAGCGTCCTTGCCCAAACCGTTCAGGATGACCCGCAGAGGTTCCTTACGTGCCTTGTTTGCGTTGCGAACGATGCCGATAGCACCCTCGGCAGCGGCAAAGGACTCGTGACCGGCCAGGAACGCGAAGCACTTGCTCTCATCGCTCAGCAGCATGGCGCCCAGATTGCCGTGGCCCAAGCCTACCTTGCGGTCCTCGGCCACAGAACCGTCGATGCAGAAGGACTGCAATCCCTCACCGATCTTCCGTGCGGCGTCGGCAGCGGTCTTGACACCGGACTTCAGCGCGATGGCCGCACCCACGGTATACGCCCAGCAGGCGTTCTCAAAGCAGATGGGCTGAATGCCCTTGACGATCTCATAGGGGTCGAAGCCCTTCGCCTTGCAGAGCTCGCGGCACTCCTCCACGGAGCCGATGCCGTACTGCGCGAGGACGCCGTTGATCTTATCGATACGTCTTTCGTAACTTTCAAACAGAGCCATTTTGTCGTCCTCCTTCTCTTATTCCTGGCGCGGGTCGATATACTTCGCCGCGTTGTCCCACTGGCCGTAGTGGCCGGTGGCGTTCTTCAGGGCTTCGTTGGCATCCACACCCTTCTTCACGGCGTCCATCATCTTGCCCAGGCTGATGAACTCGTAGCCAATGATCTCATCCTTGTCGTTCAAAGCCAGCTTGCTGCAATAGCCCTCGGCCATCTCCAGATAGCGGGGACCCTTTTCGCGGGTGCCGAACATGGTGCCCACCTGAGAGCGCAGGCCCTTGCCCAAGTCCTCCAGAGACGCGCCCACAGCCAGACCGTCCTCGGAGAAAGCGGACTGAGTGCGGCCATAGACGATCTGCAGGAACAGCTCGCGCATGGCGGTGTTGATGGCATCGCACACCAGGTCGGTGTTCAGCGCCTCCAGAATAGTCTTGCCGATCAGAATCTCGGAAGCCATGGCGGCGGAGTGGGTCATACCAGAGCAGCCGATGGTCTCCACCAGCGCCTCCTCGATAACGCCGTTCTTCACATTCAGCGTCAGCTTGCAGGCACCCTGCTGGGGTGCACACCAGCCGATACCGTGGGTAAAGCCGGAAATATCCCCGATCTGCTTGGCCTGTACCCACTTGCCCTCCTCGGGAATGGGAGCCGGACCGTGATAAGCGCCCTTGGCGACAGGACACATATGCTGTACTTCCGTCGTGTAGATCATAGTGACGATGTTCCTTTCTGTGTTATAGTCGTGCCTTGCGGCGGGTAAAACGAAATGGCGATCCATGTATCATGGCCGCTTCGCAGTTATTATACCAAATCTCCCCACAAATTGCAAGAAACATTCCAAACATTTGGACATTCTGCGAAATCGTCCGTAAGCATTGACTTTTCCCGTAAAACCAGTATACTATTATAGTATTTTTAACAAGTAACGGAGGTCCACCCCTATGTCTGACGCCGCTTATTTTACCGAGATGGAAGCCAAGATCCCCACGGGCAAGGTCCGCACACGCTTTGCACCGTCCCCTACCGGTTATATGCACATCGGTAATCTGCGTACTGCCCTGTATACCTGGCTCATTGCCCGCAGTCATGGCGGCACGTTTATCCTCCGCATCGAGGATACCGACCAGGGACGGCTGGTGGAGGGAGCTACCGACGTCATCTACCGCACCATGGCCGAGTGCCATCTGAACCATGACGAGGGCCCCGACATCGGCGGTCCCGTGGCTCCCTATATCCAGTCCCAACGTCGGGATACCTACGGCAAATACGCCCGCTTGCTGGCGGAAAAGGGCGGCGCCTATTACTGTTTCTGCGAAAAGTGCGCCTCCGAGGAGGACACCGGCGACTTCGACCGGGCCGACGACCCCTGCCGCGACCTGCCGCTCACCGAGGCGCTGAAGCGCGTGGACGCCGGCGAGCCTTACGTCATCCGCCAGCGCATCCCCAAGGAGGGTACCACCACGTTTCACGATGCCGTTTTCGGCGACATCACCGTGGAAAACAGCACGCTGGACGATCAGGTGCTGCTGAAGCGGGATGGCCTGCCCACCTACAACTTCGCCAACGTCATCGACGACCACCTGATGGGCATCACCCATGTGGTACGCGGCAGCGAGTATCTGTCCTCCGCGCCCAAGTACGACCTTCTTTACCACGCTTTCGGCTGGGAGGTACCCACCTATGTCCACTGCTCCCCCGTCATGCGGGACGCGCAGAACAAGATGTCCAAGCGCCACGGCGACCCCAGCTATGAGGACCTGAAGGCAGAGGGCTATCTGACCGATGCCATTCTCAACTACGTTGCTCTGCTGGGCTGGAGTCCCAGGGGTGAGTTGGCGGAGCAGGAGATCTTCTCTCTTGATGCGCTTGTCAAGGCGTTTGATCTGACCGGTATTTCCAAATCTCCCGCCATCTTCGACAAGGCCAAGCTGGATCATTTCAACGCCGTCTACCTGCGTGCCATGTCCCCGGAGGACTTCGCCAAGGCAGCCGAGCCCTACATCCGCCAGAGCGTCAAGGGCGACTTTGACGTGGCGGCCATCGCCGCGCTGCTGCAGGCGCGCTGCGAGCGTCTTACAGATATCCCGGAGAAGGTGGACTTCTTCGATGCGTGCCCGGAGTACGACGTGGAATTCTTCACCAACAAGAAATCCAAGACGAACCCGGAGGTCTGCAAGGCCATGCTGGAGGCGGCTATTCCCATGCTGGCGGCGCTGCCCCGGTGGACGGACGAGGCCATCCACGATGGCCTGATCGCCTTAGCTGAACAATTGGGTGTCAAGAATGCCACCCTCATGTGGCCGGTACGTATCGCTGCTGCCGGCAAGCTGGTCACCCCCGGCGGCGCAGTGGAGATCTGCCGCATCCTGGGCCGTGATGAAACGCTCCGCCGTCTCCGCGCCGGCCTGGAGAAGCTGGCATGAAAAAACAGCTTTGTGCCATCGCCGCGTTCTGGCACAGGGAATACGGCCGATTTGTCGGCATAACTGCCCTTGCTTTTTTGGCACTGACCGTGCTGGCTTACATTGTCGGAAGACTTGTCCCCAATGTTCCCGTAACCATTATACGCACCTTCAACGAGAGCATTGCAGACGCCGGTATTATCCGCGATGATGGCAGCTTCAGCGCGCTGGCCCTGTTCGGCAACAACCTTCGGGCTATGGTGATGACCGTGCTTTATGGTTTTATACCATTCCTGTATCTGCCGGCACTGTCTCTGGGACTCAACGCTGCGATCATCGGTATGCTTGCCGCACTGATGGATGGCCAGTGGCTTCTGTTGTTGGCCGGTCTTGTGCCTCACGGCATCTTTGAGGTCCCCGCCCTGCTGCTCAGTCTGGCCGCCGGACTCTGCCTGTGCAGAAATATCAATCGATACATCCGCTGCAACGAAAAAGGTATGATGAAGCCCCTGCTTCTGGACCTGCTTCGCGTGGTGGGATTGCTGGTGGTACCACTGCTGACCCTGGCCGCTGTGATGGAGGCCTATGTCACTCCGCTGGCTATGCAGCTGTTCATGTAAGCCCCGTTTCCCATACGGTTTGTTTTTCCCGCGGCGCCGCCGCGTACTTGATTTTGAAAGGATTGATCCCGCAATGTGTGAAAAGACCACGAACGTTCCCGCTCTGTTTGGCAAAATGGTGTTTGGTGAGCAGCAGATGCAGCAGCGTCTCCCCGCCGCCGCCTACCAGAAATGGCAGCAATGCCTGGCCCAGGGAACGCCGCTGGATCGTACCACCGCCGGCGAGATCGCCAACGCCATGAAGGACTGGGCCATTGAGAAGGGTGCTACCCATTACACCCACTGGTTCCAGCCTATGACCGGCGTTACCGCCGAAAAACACGACAGCTTCATCACCCGCGACGGCAAAGACGGCGTGGTCATGGAGCTCAGCGCCAAAGAACTCAGCAAGGGCGAGGCAGACGCCTCCTCCTTCCCCTCCGGCGGTCTCCGCGCTACATTCGAAGCCCGCGGCTACACCGCCTGGGACCCCACATCTTACGCTTTCGTCAAGGACGAGACGCTGTATATCCCTACCATTTTCTGTTCGTACAGTGGGCAGACGCTGGACAAAAAAACGCCTCTGCTGCGCTCTATGCGTGTGCTGGACAGGGAGTGCATCCGTATCCTGCGGCTGTTCGGCAACACCGAGGCGCAGCATGTCACGCCGCAGGTAGGCCCTGAGCAGGAGTACTTCCTGATCGACGAGAAGGTATACCGTCAGCGGGAGGATCTGAAGCTGTGCGGCCGCACGCTGTTCGGCGCCCGTCCCTCCAAGGGGCAGGAGCTGGACGACCACTATTACGGCGCCATCAAACCCCGGGTAGCCGCGTTCATGCGGGAGCTGGATCAGGAGCTGTGGAAGCTGGGCGTGCTGGCCAAGACGGAGCACAACGAGGTTGCGCCTGCCCAGCACGAGATCGCGCCCATCTACTCCGATGCCAACAGCGCCTGTGACAAAAACCAGCTGACCATGGAACTGCTGAAAAAGGTAGCCGCCCGCCACGGTTTGGTGTGCCTGCTCCATGAAAAGCCCTTTGCGGGCGTCAACGGCAGCGGCAAGCACGACAACTGGTCCCTGGCCACTGACACCGGCGAAAACCTTCTGAAGCCTGGCAGCACCCCCAGCCAGAACGCCCAGTTCCTGCTGTTTCTAGCCGCTTTTATCAAGGGCGTTGACGAGTACCAGGAAATGCTGCGCTGCTGCGTGTCCTATCCCGGCAACGACCACCGTCTGGGCGGCAACGAGGCCCCTCCCGCCATCATCTCCATCTTTCTGGGCGATGAATTAACGGCTATTCTTGATGCCATCATTCAGGGCACTGAGTATGTGGACATCACCAAGAAAAAGCTCACCATCGGCGTGGACACTTTGCCGGAGATACCCCAGGACACCACAGACCGCAACCGCACATCTCCCCTTGCCTTCACCGGCAATAAGTTCGAGTTCCGTATGCTGGGCTCCTCTCAGTCCATCGCCAGCCCCAATGTGGTGCTGAACACCATCATGGCCGAGGAGCTGCGCCAGTTCGCCGATATTCTGGAAAAGGCAGACGACTTCCAGTCCGCCCTCCAGAAGCTGCTGCACGACATCTTCACCGCCCACCAGCGCATCATCTTCAACGGCAACGGCTATGATGACGCCTGGGTACAGGAGGCCAAGCGCCGGGGCCTGGCTAACCTGCGGGACACGGTGGACTGTATGCCTGCCTACATCGACCGGAAGAATGTAGAGCTTTTCACCAGGCACGCTATCCTCACCGAGACGGAGATGCGCGCCCGGTACGAGATCCACCTGGAAAACTACTGCAAGGTGTCTGCCATTGAGGCCAGCACCCTGCTGGACATGGTCCAGCGTCATATTCTCCCCGCCGCCAGTGCTTACGCCGACCGCCTAACCCAGACGGCCTTTCACAAGGAGAACAGTGTCCCGGCCTTGTCCGCCCGCATGGAAAAGACTCTGGCCCAGCGTGTTACCGACCTGGGTGAGAAGCTGTTTGATACCTGCGAGGCGTTGCACGCTGCCCTCAGCGATGCTCCCGCCGCGGATGGCGGTATCGACGCCGCACGGTACTACCGCTGCGAGATCGTTACCCGCACCCAGAAGGCCGGCGAGCTGATCGGCCGGCTGGAATCGCTGGTGGACGCCAAGGCGTGGCCGTATCCCACCTATGCGGATATTCTTTTCAGCGTGTGATCCAAAACATTGTAATTCTGTACAGAACTCACTCTCCTCGCAAAAAGCCTCCCCGGTCGGGGAGGCTTTTTCTTTCTTATTTTCCGCGAAGCGCCGCAACGATCTGCGTGTATACCTTCTCCGGCTCCCTCCGGAACCGTTCCGCCAACGCCTCGGCGTCGGCCTTATCGGCCACCATCAGATCCAACGTCATCAGGCTATCCACATCGTCCCGCAGCCGCAGCTCCACGGTGAACGTCCCGTTTTCACGCGGCGTCACCCGTCCCTGCACCTGCTGCCGCCGCACCGCCGCCTTGTTCCAAGCCGCGATATGCCTGTCTGACAGCTGCCTTACGGAATATGGCAGGCTGCTCTCGCAGATACCGCTGTTTCTCCGTCCCTTTTCCGTGATGATGTACTGTCCGTCTTCCGTGACACGCAGATGCTCTGTCTTCACCAGGTCACCCAGACACTCCGCATAATCAAAGTAGTCGATGCCCTCGTCGCACATGGTCATGTCCTGCAAGTCGGCTCCGTCCACCGGTTCCGTCAGCCGCGACACAATGTACAGGATCAGGAACTTGATCTCCAGCTTGTCCTGAATGAACGCGATACCCACATCGCCCACCTCCTTTTTTGGTATTATACGCAATTTTTACCCGCTTGTAAAGCGAAACCCCGCGAAAAAAAGCAGAGGACGGCGATAGCCGTCCTCTGTTCTGCTTCTCAATGGCACGCACAGTAGTTCTTGGTGCTGTTATAGTCACAGGGCGTCTCCACCGCGTTGGGCGGGAAAAACTCGTTCATGGGGAACGCCACACTGCGGAACAGCCCGCAGGGATCCTCCTGGCTGCCGCAGTCGCACTCGCTCTGGGGCACGCAGTAGTCATATACCGGCACCAGCAGCTGCGTATCGCGCTCCAGCCGCACCAGTGTAAATTGTCCCAACGTCACGTACAGCCGCCGCGCTGCGCTGTCGTCGAACACCAGCTCTCCACCGAAGCTCTGCGCCACAAAGGACGGGATCTCCGACAAACAACTGCCTGTCGAGACAGGGACCGGTACCTCCGCTACACGGGTGTCCAGCACGATGGGGTCCACGGCCTCCACCACGGCGATAGGCAGATTGGTCCGTATCCGTCCCGGCACATCCAACTCGTCGAACACCGTGTCCGAGGAGAATATCTTGGCGTTTCCTTCGCTGCCGAACAGGATACACCGCTTGTCGAACACGCACAGCCCTTCCACCTCAGTGTATCGCGGCGTGCCGGTACACACCTGTAAAGTCACCCGGTAGTAGAAGCGCATATCCACCGAATAGAACCCCCGGTTGAACGTCACCGGCTCCACATCGGTGTAGACGTATAGCAGCTCCGCTGTGCCGCCCTTGATCATCTGCGACGCGCTGAGCACCTCCTGCGCCGCCGCCGTGGGGTAAAAGCGCAGATCCTCCACGCAGTCCTTATCCCTGCATGAGTCAAATATCTTCCGCGTATGGATGCACACGGCCTCCCGGACGTTCCCCAGGTCGCAGACCGGTCCCGGCATTACATTTTCAGGCATAGAATGACCTCCCAATAAGTAGTGAAAGACGGCCTCTTTCATTCCACTCTATGCCCAAAAGGCAAAAAGGGTGCGACCCGCAGGCCGCACCCTGACACTCATTCGTTCTTTTCCTTCCTCCGCACCACAACGTTCTCCGGCCCAAGCCATTCCCGGCACTCCTTCAAAAACGCCGGGTGGTCCAGGCAGAAGCCTCCCCATAGCTTTCCTGTGTCGGCGATCCGTATCTTCAGCGGCACCTTCCCTTCGAACATGGTCGCCACCAACAGCAGATGGCTGAACGCCGGGTCATCGATGCTCTTCACCCGCAGATACACCGCCGCCGTGTCGCTCTCCGCGGCCTTGCCGTCCTGCAGCGCCCCCACGCCGCAACTCTCCAGCGGGAATACCACGTCCGGCACGATCTGCGGCGGCTTTTCGTCCCGAAGGCTCAGCCGTCCCTTGATGAGTACCGGGCTATTTACCGCCAGATAGCTGGCGCACTTGTCCAGCACCCGGCTGAAGCATAGCAGCTCCATGGATGCCGTCTCGTCCTCCAGCACCACATAGGCCATCAGCGTCCCGTTCTTGGTGGGCCGCGTCTTGCTGGAGGCCACGATGCCCGCCACCGTCACCGGCATACCGTCGGCGAACCGTGTGGGGCCCTCTTCAGAGGACACATCCTCCAGTATCTCATTCAGCGTCACTGCCCCGCTGCTACGGGCCGCAGCGCGATAGCCCACCATGGGGTGCCCGGACAGATACAGCCCCGTGGTCTCCTTCTCCATGTGCATCCGCTCCGTGGCGGTGAATTCCGGAATGTCCGGCATCACCACCGTCTCCACGGTGCTGTTGGCGGCGCTCATGCCGAAGAAATCGATCTGGCCCTCCACGTTCCGCCGCCGCACGTTGCCGATGCCGTCCAGCACCTTCTCATACACCGCCAGCAGCTGCGACCGCCGCGCCCCCATGCTGTCGAAGGCGCCGCTGCGGATCAGGTTTTCCACCGCCCGCTTGTTCATGTCGCCGCAGTCGTACATCCGGTCGCAGAAATCCTGCAAAGACGTAAAGCTGCCGCCCTGCTCCCGCTCCCGGACCACCGACTGGATAAAGCCCCGTCCGATGTTCTTGATGGCCACCAGGCCGAACCGTATGCCGCCCGGCTCCACGGTGAACCGGTCGCTGGACCGGTTCACGTCCGGCGGCAGCAGCGCAATGCCGCAGTCGCGGCACTCGCCGATATACCCCGCCACCTTGTCGCTGTTGTCCAGCACGCTGGTCAGCAGCGCGGCCATATACTCCTTGGTGTAATGACACTTGAAATACGCCGTCTGATACGCCACCACCGCGTAGCTCACCGCGTGAGCCTTGTTGAAGGCATAGTTGGCAAAGTCGTATATCTCGTCGTAGATGGCCTGCGCTGTCTTCTCGTCGATACCGTTGGCGATACAGCCCTTGATTCCTCGTTCCGCATCGCCGTATACGAAGGCCTGACGCTCCTTCTCGATCTCCTTGGCCTTCTTCTTGCTGATGGCCCGGCGCACCATGTCCGCCTGCCCCAGCGAGAACCCACCCAGCTCCTGAAAAATGCGGATGACCTGCTCCTGGTACACGATGCACCCGTAGGTGACCGACAGTATAGGCACCAGCCTTGGGTGCTTATACGTCACCAGCTTCGGGTCGTGCTTGCAGGCGATAAACCTCGGAATGGACTCCATTGGTCCCGGACGGTACAGCGCGATCACGGCGGTGATATCCTCAATACTCTGTGGCTTCAGCCCCACGCACACACCGGTCATGCCCGTGGACTCGATCTGGAACACGCCCGCCGTCTGTCCTCGGGAGATCATGTCATAGGTCTCCGCGTCGTCGTCCGGTATTTTGCTCAGCGCGAACTCTGGCTCCCGCTGCTGCACCATCTTCACGGCGTCATCCAGCACCGTCAGGTTCCGCAGCCCCAGAAAGTCCATTTTCAGCAGGCCCAGCTCCTCCAGAGTCGTCATCACATACTGGCATACTACCGCGTCGTCGTTCCGTGCCAGCGGCACATATTCATACACCGGCAGTTTTGTGATGACCACGCCCGCCGCGTGGGTAGAGGCGTGCCGCGGCATTCCCTCCAGTGCCATGGCTGTGTCGATGAGCTTTTTGACCTTCGGGTCCTCCCGGTACATATCCGCCAACTGCTTCGAGAGCTTCAGCGCCTCCTGCAGGGTAATATGCAGCGCCCCCGGCCCTGCCGGTACCAGCTTCGCCACAACATCCACCTCGGCGTAGGTCATGTTCAGCGCCCGGCCCACATCCCGTATGGCTGCTCGGGCGGCCATGGTACCGAAGGTCACGATCTGGGCTACATGGTCGTCGCCATATTTTTTGCGGACATATTCCACCACCTCACCCCGCCGCGTGTCGCCGAAGTCCATGTCGATATCCGGCATAGACACACGCTCCGGGTTCAGGAACCGCTCGAAGTACAGATCGTACTTCATGGGGTCGATGTCCGTGATCTCCAGGCAGTAAGACACCATAGATCCGGCCGCGCTGCCGCGCCCTGGTCCCACCGGTATTCCCCGGCTCTTGGCGTATCGCACAAAGTCCGACACAATGAGGAAATAGTCCGTAAAGCCCATTTTCTCGATCATATCCAGCTCATAATCCAGCTGCTTCCGATATTCCGGCTTTGCCTGACCGTACCGCTGAGCAAACCCCTCATCGCATAGTTTACGCAGATATGTAGGTGAGTCATACCCCTCCGGCAGCTTGAATTCCGGCAAGTGGTACTTGCCGAAGGTGAATTCCAGCTGGCACTTCTCCGCGATCTTTTCCGTGTTGGCCACTGCGTCCGGATATCCGGCGAACAGCGTCTCCATCTCCTCTGTGGAACGGATATAAAAATTCCGCGGCTCATACCGCATTCGGTTCTCGTCATCCACCGTCTTGCCGGTCTGGATGCACAGCAGTACGTCGTGGTTTTCTGCATCCTCCTTCCGCAGATAGTGGGCATCATTGGTACACACCAGGGGTATCCCCGTTTCGTTGTGCAGCCGCAAAAGACCCCGGTTCACCTCGGTCTGCTCGGCGATGCCGTGGTCCTGTAGTTCCAGGTAAAAGTCCTCACCGAAAATTCCCCGCATCTCCAGTGCATATGCCTTGGCCCCGTTGTAGTCACCATTCATCAGCCGCTTGGGAATTTCTCCTGCCAAACAGGCCGACAGGGCGATCAGCCCGTCGGAATGGGCGCGCAGCAGCTCCATATCGATACGCGGCTTGATATAGAACCCCTCGATATACGCCTGCGACACCATGTATGATAGGTTTCGGTACCCCGTCTCGTTCTTGCACAGCAGCACCAGATGCCGAGACTCCGCATCGAACTCATGCTGCTTGTCGAACCGTGTCCGACGCGCCACATATACCTCGCACCCGATGATGGGATGGATGCCTTCCGCCTTGCAGGCGCGGTAAAAGTCCACTGCGCCGTACATGACGCCGTGGTCGGTAATAGCGCAGGCCGTCTGCCCCAGCTCCTTTACCAGCTTCGGCAGATCCCGTATCCGGCACGCACCGTCCAGCAGACTGTATTCCGTATGTACATGCAGATGCACAAATCCCATACCTGTTCTCCTTTACTTCTCCCCTATCATCCCGCACAGTATCTCCGCCGCGCTGAGAATAAGCAGCCCGCAGTGATCCCCCGCCGCCAGTGCCATGGCCGTGTCAGTGGGCTGCAATTCCTTCTCCGCCAGCAGTTCCCGGCAGTTGAGATGCTTAAATCTCTCCATAAACCGCCGCTGGTATTCCTTGGTGATCTCCGCGGATTTCGCCTTGCTGGCGGCCATTTCCGGAAACGCGCAGCCCAGGATCATCACCGGCGCGTTTACCGCCCCACAGATGTTCCCGCTTCGCACGCCACCGCCTAACCCCGCACCGACAGCCAGCGCTTGGGTCTCCGCAATACCCATCACATCTGCGAATGCCGCCAGCAGCGCCTGGGCGCAGTTGGCCCCGTTTTTTCTGTACGCCTCCGCGCGTTCGCACCGTTCTCTCATGTTCATAGCTCCTTAGCCTCCTCCATCAACTTTCTCATTCGATGGTTCATGCACGACTTTGTTACCGGCGGGTCGCACTTCTCCGCCAGCTGTACCAGCGACAACTCCGGATATTCCAGCCGCAGCGCCGCGGTTTGCCGCAGCTTTTCCGGAAGCGTATCCCACCGGGCGCTGCGGCGCAGCTTCTCGATGGCGCCCACCTGCTCCTGCGCCGCGTCCAGCGTCTTGTTTACGTTGGCCATATCGCAGTTCATAGCCCTGTTGGCGCCGTTGCGTATCTCCTTATCCACTTTGGCAGTCATGATGTCCATGGCCGCCGCCGGTGCGCCGATCTTAGTCAGAAAGTCCTCGATGTGCTCTGACTGCTTGAAGTACAGAAGTGCATCCGCGCCGCGCCGTATGGAACGTGGCAGGAACCCCATCTCCTCCATCAGCGCCTGCACCTCCCGGCTGGCCGGCACATGGCTGGTAGCCAGCTCCAGATGATACCGCTTCTCCGGGTCGGTGACGCTGCCTCCCGCCAAAAATGCCCCCCGCAGGAACGCCGTCCGGCAGCAGTCCTCCTCCAGTATTCCGAAGTTCACGTGCAGCGCCGTCAGCTGCCTCGCATCATAGCCCAGTGTGTTGATGATCTTTTCCAGCTTTTCCGGCGCTGTGATGCCGAAGATCAGCTTTCCTTTGCCGTTCGTTTCCTCCGGTACCCGGTCGAATTTTACCCCAAAAGCTTTCTGAAACAGCTTTGGCAGCCGTGCGGCGAAGTCTCCGTTCTCCGTGATGATCCGTATCTCTCCGGGCGTGAACGTGTTGCCGTACAGCAGCACACCGTAGCCCTCAGCCCGGGCGCAGCACTGGCGGCTAATTCCCACGCGGCACAGCTCATTTTTTACCTTTCCCGCAAATGAGATCATGACCCTTCACCTCACTGTTCCGCACGGCGGAAAGCCACCGTTTTTGCCTTCATGGATATCTTTTCCACCCGGTAGCCGTATGCCGCAAGCTCCTTTTTATACGTTAGGAAGGCGTGGTCGATGGGCACACCGGCAATACGTCCTATTTCCTCGAACGACAGCGTAAATTGATCCCGTCCATCCTTAAACACATATTCCCAGAGTTTATCGTATTTGCTCATACATCGTCTCCTGTTTTTGCTCCGACCGCAGGTGCGGAACACACTTACCGCCCCATATCCCTGTGGCTTTCCGCCACGGAAAAGCCCAACGCGTCAATGTATGCCGCCAGCCGGTGCGCCACAGCTACAGATCGGTGCCGACCGCCGGTACAGCCTACAGCCAGCACCAGCTCCGTCCGCCCCTCCTGTCGGTACTGGGGCAGTAAATAATCCACTATCGGCGTCAGACGCCGCCAGAATTCCTCCGTGGCCGCCGCGTTCATCACATAGTCGCGCACCGCCACATCCAGCCCGGTCAGCCTTTTTAACTCCGGCACATAGTAGGGGTTTGGCAAAAACCGCACGTCCAGCACCAGGTCTGCCTCCGGTGGCAGGCCGTTCTTGAACCCGAAGGACAGCACCGTCACATGCAGTCCTCCACCGCTGCCGCCGCCCAGCAGCGTCAGCAGTGTGCTACGCAGCTTGGCCGTAGAAAATGCCGACGTGTCCAGCACCAGGTCCGCCTGCGCCCGCACCGGTGCCAGCATCGCCCGTTCCCGCGCTACCGCTTCTTCAATGGAGGCCCCGTCACCGCACAGAGGATGGCTCCGCCGTGTCTCCTTATAGCGGTTGATAATGGTCTTGGTGTCCGCCTCCAAAAACAGCAGTCGACATCGCAGGCCCTGCCGCCGCAGCTCTTCCACCGCGCCGGTCAGCCGGTCAAAGGGCTCCCCGGCCCGCACGTCGTACACGAAAGCCAAGCGGTCATACCGGCCGCCGGCGGCCGCGCAGAACTCGGCGAATTTGACCATCATCTCCGCCGGCAGGTTGTCCACGATGTAGTAGCCGCTGTCCTCCAGACAGATGGCGGCGCGGCTCTTTCCCGCACCGGACATTCCCGAAATAATGAGTATTTCCAATTCAGTATCCTCCCCCGCCGTCAAGCGTGATTCGGAATCCCGTCAAAAACAAGCCCGGTACGGCGTTATTTTTGCTGCACTTTTGCGTTCTTTTTTATTACCTTTACTGTAACATTTTTGTATACTTACTGGCACATTTTATATACCTTCTATCAAGGCCATTGAAACACCTGTGATCGATGCGGTCGTAATTCAAGTAATGACCCGGACCTCAGGCTCTAGCACAACGCCGGTTTGCTCCCGCACGCGCTTTTGTATCTCTGCCATGAGAGCTGTCACATCAGCGCAGGACGCCCCGCCCCGGTTGATGACGAACCCTGCGTGCTTCTCCGACACCTGTGCGCCGCCCACGGTCAGTCCCTTTAGGCCGCACTGATCAATCAGCGCCGCAGCATAGTGGCCCGCCGGGCGCTTAAAGGTACTGCCCGCGCTGGGATACTCCAGCGGCTGTGACGCCTTACGCCGGGCCATCAGCTCGTCCATTTTCTCCCGTATCTCCCCGGGGATACCGGCCTGCAAGCGGAGCGTCGCCCGCAGCACCACCGTGTCGGGTTGCTCTGTCAGCAGGCTGTGCCGATAGGAAAACGCCATTTCTTCTCCACTGAGGGTCTTGACACCATCCTCGGGGAACAGCACGGTCACTTCCTTTACCACCTGTGCCATTTCCCCGCCATAGGCACCGGCATTCATGCACACTGCGCCGCCCAGGCTTCCCGGTATCCCGTGGGCGAACTCCAGCCCGGAAAGCCCTGCCTTCTGCGCGAAAACAGCGATCTTTGCCAGTGATGCGCCGCACTCTGCCGTGATCTCACCTGCGACCGCACCAGCGGCCACACACGCCATGTCCCGGGTGCAGATCACCAGACGCTCCACGCCCTCATCCGGGAAGAGCACGTTGGTGCCGTTTCCCAGCACAAAGGGCCGCGCGCCCAGCTCCAGTGCATGGCTCACCAGCAGTACCGCCGCCTCCCCGCTGCGGGGAAAGGCCATGCGCCGCGCCGGCCCGCCGATGCGGAAGGAGGTATACCGATCCAGCGGCGCGTCCTTCTCATATTCCATATCCGGCAGATAGTCCGCCGCCCATTTGTCCAGCTCCTCGTACCAGCTCATAATGCCTCCAAGCTTTGAAAATAAGGGGTTCCCTACACTGCCAGCGGTAGTATATGCCCCTGTCAGATACGCTTATTCTTTCCCAGCAGGGCCGCGCCGATCAGACCCGCCCGGTTGCCCAGCTGCGCCTTGACGATGCGCGTCCGCCGGTCCTTGCCGCAGGGAATGCTCTCTCTGGCCACCCGCTGCTGCACGGGGAGCAGCAGCTGCTCGTCCGCTTCATTGCTGACGCCGCCGCCAATGGCCAGTGTATCCGGCTGAAAGATATTCACCACGTTCACCACGCCGCAGGCCAGGTAGTCCACGTATCGGTCGCACACCATTTGTCCCACCGGGTCACCCTCGCGGGCCGCGATAAACGCCGACTGTCCGGACACGTGTCCGTCATTCTCCGTGATGACCCGCGCCAGAATACTGTCCGGGTAGGCCGCCAGTGCCTCTGCCGTCATGCGCTTCAGCGCCGTGGCGCTGGCGTATTGCTCCCAGCAGCCGCGCCGCCCGCAGGGGCACGGCAGGCCGTTCTGCTCGATGACCATGTGACCCACCTCACCGGCCATACCGTTGGCGCCGTGGTATATTTTCCCGTTGTGGATGATACCCGCGCCCACGCCGGTACCCAGCGTGATGGTCACAAAGCGCTTGCTCTCGCGTCCCGCGCCCACATGGAACTCCGCCAGCGCCGCGCAGTTAGCATCGTTTTCGATGTACAGCGGGATATTCAGATATTTGTGAAACAGCTTTCGCAGCGGCACGTCCCGCAGGGGAAGGTTGCAGGTATACGCGATAGAACCCGCCCGTATATCCACCGTTCCGGGAACGCCGACGCCTACCGACGCCACATCACTGACCGGAATATTGGCCGCCTTTGCCAGCTCCTGCACCAGTGACGCCACTGTCCACGCCAGCCCCTCACGGTCTACGATGGACGCGACCTTCATCTTCTGTGTCGCCAGCAGCGTTCCGCTTTCGTCCACCAGCCCCGCCTTGAGGTTGGTGCCGCCAATGTCTACGCCAACGTATTTCATCTGTTCTCCGCCTCGCCCGTTGTGCTCTTTTTCTTCAGCATGGCGTCCACCTTGCTGTCAAACTGCGTCACGAAGTCACGTGCCGCGTTGTAGCCGTACTTCATCTGCCGGTTCTTCATGGTGGCGATCTCCACGATGCCTGCCAGGTTCCGCCCCGGCCGCACCGGGATGGTCACGATGGGCAAGCTCACATCCAGCATGGTGTATTTCTCCTCGCCCAGGCCCAGCCGGTCATAGAACTTTCCGTCTTCCCACTGTTCCAGCTGGATCACCAGGTCGATCTCCGTGTCGAACTGCACCGCGCCCATGCCGAACAGCTGCTGCACGTCGATGACGCCCACGCCGCGTATCTCGATATAGTGCCGGATGATCTCCGGCGCCGTGCCGTAGAGAGAGTTGGACACCCGGCGGATCTCTACCGCGTCATCCGCTACCAGCCGGTGACCGCGCTTGAGCAGCTCAATGGCCGTCTCGCTCTTGCCGATGCCGCTGTCGCCCAGGATCAGTACGCCCTGTCCGTAGATATTCATCAAGACGCCGTGCCGCGTGATCTGCGGGGCCGTTACCCGGTTCAGGTAGTCAATGAGCCGGCTGGTGATATCCACCGTGGAGTCCACCGCCCGCAGCAGCGTGCGGTCGTGCTTGTCCGCCATCTGCACCAGCTCAGGCGGCGCCTCCATATTCCGCGCCACGATCATTGCCGGGAACGGATAGCTCATCAGCTGGTTGAACACACGCAGACGCTCTGCCTCGGTCATGCGCTCCAGATAGCGTATCTCGCCCCGCCCCAGTATTTGCAGGCGCTTGTCGTCAAAATAATCGTAAAAGCCTACCAGCTGCAGGGCGGGCCGATTCACGTCGGAAATGGTGATCACCGCGCTGTCATAGTCGCTGCCGTGGTGCAGTATTTCCATACCGAAGGTCTCTACCATTTTTTTCAGGCTGGCGGGTGTGCGTTTCACTTTTTCCATGGGCGCTCCTCCTGCCCGGAAACGGGCGAATATACTTCTTTTAATTATATCTTGCGGCGCGCTTTTTCGCAACACTTTCCCCATGCAAAAAAAATTCGTTTTTTTGTCAAATAATACTTGCAATTTCGGTGCACATCTGTTATTATATCAACTGCTTGCAATGCAAGAGGTATGTTATGACAGCAAGGAGGTGCAACGGATGGCAAAGTGCGAATTTTGCGACAAGGGCGTGACCTTTGGTATCAAGGTGTCCCACTCTCATCGGCGTTCCAACCGCCCCTGGAAGCCCAATGTCAAGCGCGTGAAGGCTGTGATCAACGGTACGCCTCGCCATGTGTATGTTTGTACCCGATGCCTGCGTTCCGGCAAGGTTACCCGCGCGATCTGATCGCGTCTGAACTGCACAGTTAAAAGCTCTGCGATGTATCGCAGAGCTTTTTGCGTTTCCGGAGAACACAGACACCCTGCCTTTTAAGCAGGGTGTCTGTGCTTTTTTAATGATCTTCACAGCTCCGGGTCCCAGCTTTTCTTCTCCGTGTACCGCGGCGGGACATCCTCTGCTGTGACGGGTCCGGCCTCGGGAACGGCCCCTGCGGTGTGCCGGTCAAAGCCCAGGTAACGGGTACCCTGGAACGTCAGATCGCCCACGTCGCCCTCCGCCATCATGCCGTATTCCCTTCCGGGAACGTGCAGCTCAAGCCGGTCGCCGCTGTCAAACTGGAACGTCACGTAATAGTGAGTGGAGGTGCTGGTGTGCATACCCCCGTTGTTATTGCTGTGGTGGTGCACATCGGTATTCTGCCGCTTGGCGACAACAGCCGCCTGCACCGTCAGGCGCGGAGAATTGTTGTTCTTGTGCCAGGTGCCAATGCCCTTTACCGCTAAGGCAATGAAGCAGACGATGACGATGGCAAATATCGCGAAAACAAACACCTGCATGATGTCGAACCCTGTGTCAAAGCCGAACCAAAACCCCATATCCGTTCTCCTTCCGTATTTATAAAATTACTTTGCTTTACACCTTCTTCAAATGATGGGAGGCGGCCTTCAGCATAAGCTTCTTGGTACCCACCGTATCGAAGGCTACCTCCAGCAGTGCATCGCCGCCCATAGGCCGCACGGAGAGCACCAGGCCTCTGCCGAAGGCGTCGTGCTCCACCGTCTCCCCTGCCTGCAGCTGTATGTAAGAGGCGGTAGACGGCGCTTTTGCCGCCGTTTTGGCCGTATGCAGCGAGCCGGGACGGGACGCGGCAGGCACCTCGCGGCGCGTCGGTGCTGTGGTACCCTGACGTGTATAGCCGCCGTAACCGTAAGCGCAGCCATCATCGTCCCGAGAGTCCTCCCAGGCGTCGCTGCGGGGTACCGGCTTGGACAGCCACTCCATGTTGTTCTCCGGGATCTCACTGAGGAACCGGGAGGGCATACAGGGTGTTGTTTTACCGTACAGCGTGCGCTGGCGGGCGTTGGTCAGCGTCAGCTTCTCTTTGGCGCGGGTCATGGCCACATAGCACAGCCGGCGCTCCTCCTCCATCTCGTCGCCATCGCCCATGGCGCGATTTCCGGGGAAAAGCCCCTCCTCCATGCCCACCACAAATACCTGGGGGAATTCCAGGCCCTTGGCGGCGTGCATGGTCATCATGGTCACGCAGTTGTCGCCGTCCACCCGGCTGTCCAGGTCGGTGTACAGCGCGATCTCATCCAAGAAGCCGGAGAGACTCGTCTCCGCGCCCTCGGCGTTTTCCAGGTAGGCCAGGATGCTGGAGCGCAGCTCCTGCACGTTCTCCAGCCGGCCGCGGCTCTCCATATCGTCCTTCTCCCGCAGGGCGGGCGCGTAGCCGCTTCGCTCGCAGACGTAATCGTAGAACTCCGGCAGCTCACTCTCCGGCAGGCGGCGGCGCATTTCCTCGATCATATCTGTAAAGGCTTTCAGCTTGCCAGCTGCATTTTTCAGCTCGGGGAATTCCTCCGCACGGCGGAATACGTCGTAGAGCGTCAGGCCGTGCTGTGTGGCAATAATCTGGGCCTTGTCCACGGTGGCCTGGCCGATCTTTCGGGCGGGAACGTTGACGATGCGCCGCAGGCGCAGATCGTCCGTGGGGTTGTTGATGACGCACAGATAGGCAAGCATATCCTTGACCTCGGCCCGGTCAAAAAACTTCAGACCACCGTAGATCTTATAGGGGATGCCGCTGCGCTTGCAGGCGTATTCCAGCGCGTTGGACTGGGCGTTGGTACGGTACAGCACCGCACAGTCACCCCAGCTGCCGCCCCGGCGGTAGTACATCATGATCTGCCCCAGGACAAAGTTGGCCTCGTCGCTCTCGTTGAAGGTGGTCTTTACTGTCACCAGCTCACCGCAGCCGTTCTCCGTCCACAGGGTCTTGCCCTTGCGGCCCTGGTTGTTGCGGATGACTGCGTTTGCCGCGTCCAGGATATTCTGCGTAGAGCGGTAGTTCTGCTCCAGACGGATGACCCGCGCGCCCTTGAACTGCCGTTCAAAGCTGAGGATGTTGGTGATATCCGCGCCCCGGAAGCGGTAAATGCTCTGGTCGTCGTCGCCTACCACACAGATGTTCCGGGCGGGGCCCGTCAGCAGCTTGGCCAGCTCGTATTGCAGCGCGTTGGTGTCCTGATATTCGTCAATGAGGACATAGCGGAACTTCCGTTGGTAGTACTCCCGCACGTCCGGCGCCGTCTGCAGCAGGCGCACCGTGTGCCACAGCAGGTCATCAAAGTCCAGCGCATTGGCCTCACAAAGCTTTTTATTGTAAAGTGTATATACTTTACTCATCCTTATTTTCCGCCAATCGTTGATCGATTGCCACTGTTCCAGGAATTCCTCCGGCGACTGCATATCGTTCTTGGCGCGGGAGATGACCGACTGCACCTCGCGGGGCGGAAACGACTTTTCCTCCAGCCCCAGCTCCTTGAGAATGTCCTTGACCACACGCTTGCTGTCATCCGTGTCATAGATGGTAAAGCTGCGGTCGAAGCCGATGCGGTCGATATCACGCCGCAGGATACGCACACAGGCAGAGTGGAACGTGGACGCCCACACATCGGCGGCAGCCTCCTCCCCCAGCATCCGCCCCAGGCGATCCTTCAGCTCGTTAGCAGCCTTGTTGGTGAAGGTGATAGCCAGCACCTCCCAGGGACGGGCCGGTTCCACCGCGCAGAGATACTCCACGAGAGCGTGCTGCGCCGAGTCCGGCACCTTGGCATACTGCTCCAGAAACGATACCTCGTCCTCGCTGATGGGAATCGGTATCTCCTCGGTATCACTGCCACGACCATACCGCAGCAGATTGGCAACCCGGTGAATCAGCACGGTCGTCTTACCGGAGCCAGCGCCCGCCAACAGAAGCAGCGGCCCCTCCGTGGCCAGCACGCCCTGGCGCTGGCAGTCGTTCAAATTCTGATAATCCACCGCGATCGCATCGCGCCGGGCCTTGATAAAGCGTTTTTCCAGATCCGTCATAGAGGGGCCTCGTCTTTCTCGTTCGTTGCTCTCATTTTAATACAACTTCCGCGCCCGGTCAACCGCAAATGAAATTTATAGAATTTTTGTTCGATTTCACTTGACAAGAACGTTTGTTCGATTTATACTATTACCAGAACAACAGTTCGAGCAAGGAGGACACAACTATGACAACTTTTGGTCTCATTATCACGCTGCTGGGCGCGGGTTCCATCGCCGCCAATGTACTGCGGCTCATCGACTGTATTGACAGGCCGGCGCCCCGGCGCCGCCGCATGGCATAAAAGCATGGAGCTGCTGGACAAGCTGGCGATATTGTCGGATGCGGCCAAATATGACGCGGCGTGTACGTCCAGCGGCGTGCGCCGCGGATTCCGGCCGGGTATGATCGGCAACACCTCCTCTTCCATCGCCGGCTGCTGTCACAGCTTTTCGGCCGATGGGCGGTGCATCACGCTGCTGAAGGTGCTGTTGAGCAATGCCTGCGTGTACGACTGCAAGTACTGCGTTAACCGACGCAGCAATGATACGCGCCGCGCCGCCTTCACGCCCCGTGAACTGGCGGAACTGACCATCGGCTTCTTTCGGCGGAATTACATAGAAGGTCTGTTCCTCTCCAGCGGCGTACTGCGCGATCCGGACTACACCATGGAACAGATAATCCGGGCCCTGCGTATCCTGCGGGAGGAGTATCGTTTCAACGGTTACATCCACGCCAAAGCTATCCCCGGTGCGGCGCCGGAGCTGGTGCATCAGCTGGGACTGCTGGCCGACCGGCTCAGTGTGAACATCGAGCTGCCCAGTCAGCAGGGTTTGCAGGCGCTGGCCCCGGATAAGACCAGGGAGGCGATCCTGCGCCCGATGGGACTGATCCGCGACGGCGCGGCACAGAGTAAGGCGGAGCTGGTGAAGTACCGGCACGCACCGGTGTTTGCCCCGGCGGGGCAGAGCACACAGCTGATCGTGGGCGCTACCGACGACAGCGACCGGCGCATTCTGCACCTGACGGAGTCACTATATCGCAAGTACAGGCTGAAGCGCGTGTTCTACTCCGCGTATGTACCGGTGGTGGAAAATAGCCTGCTGCCATCCCTGGACACCAAACCGCCGCTGCTGCGGGAGCATCGCCTGTACCAGGCGGACTGGCTCCTGCGGTTTTACGGTTTTCGGGCCGCCGAGCTGCTGGATGACGCCCACCCGGACTTTGACCCGCGGCTGGATCCAAAATGCAGCTGGGCACTGCAGCATCTGGACCAGTTCCCTGTCGAGGTCATGCGGGCGGATCTGGAGACGCTGCTGCGCGTTCCCGGAATCGGCCCCACCAGTGCGCGGCGCATCGTATCGGCACGGCGCTGCGGCGGTACCCTACGCTTTGAGGACCTGAAAAAGCTGGGCGTGGTGCTGAAACGGGCGCAGTACTTTATTACCTGCGGCGGGCGGATACCGGAGGGACTGCACTTCTCCCCTGCTACGCTGCCCTTGCAGCTGGAACGACTGGAGCGCGATACGCTGCCTTCGGACCAGGCTGCACAGTTGTCTCTCTTTGATCCGGTAGGAGAAGCCGTATGAATGACGTGATTTATCAATATGATGGCAGCCTGGATGGTTTTCTGTGCTGCGTATATGAGAGCTATGTGTACAAGGAGGCCCCCGCCGCCTTCTGCTGCGACGAAGACCCCCTCTCCCTCTATGAGGTTCGCACCGTGATCACCCAGCCGGCGTACAGTCAGCGGGTCAGCCGCGGTATCGCCGCCCGGTCCGGCAAAGCGCTGGCCGTGGTGCGCCGCGGCTTTTTAACGTGTCTGCCGGACAAGGAAGCCCGTTTGTACGCCTTTATCCGGAAGCTGTTGGCAGAGGGACCCGGCTTTATGCGCGATCTGTCCGACCCGGCCTGCTATCCGCTGTATCGCGCCATCCGCCATATGAACGGCGAGCTGGAAAAACTGCGCGGTTTTGTGCGGTTTTCGGACTACGGCGGTACACTGGGCGCGGAGATCGAGCCCAAAAACCGTGTGCTGCCGCTGCTGCGCGGCCATTTCTGCCAGCGCTATGCCAACGAGCAATTCTTTATCTATGACCGCACCCATCGAGAGCTGCTGCTGTATGCCGGAGGCCGTTCCCGCATTATGCGGATGGAGCACTTTCAGCCCACGCTGCCCGGAGAGGACGAGTTGTACTTTCGCTCGCTGTGGAAGCAGTTTTTCCAAAGCGTCGCCATTCGGGAGCGCGAAAATCCCCGGTGTCAGAACACGTTTATGCCGAAACGGTATCGGGGGACCATGACGGAGTTTTTGCCTTTGGAATACGAAAAAGAGCAGGGCGCCTCGCCGAAGCTGCCGGGTGCCTCCGGAACGGACGGCTGAGAGACAGATACCGGGAAAGCGTTTCACCTTTCCGTTACGAGGGAACGCCCATCCCGCCGATAACGGGATGAGCGTTCCGCAATAGAGCCCCCTCTGTCCTGATCCATTTTACATTCGAAATCGCGCTGCTGTCGAGACGCCTCCCTTTTTACGCCGTCTCTGCCCGAAGTCACTCCTCTGCCAGCAGGTCCCGCAGCTTTTGCAGGCTGCGGCGCTCCAGCCGCGAGACCTGGACCTGCGATACCTGTAAGATGCGGGCGGTCTGCTCCTGCGTCAACCCCTTGAAAAAACGCAGGAGAATGGTCTTCCGTTCTTTCTCCGGCAGTGCGTCGATGGCGTCCCGCAGAGCGATACGCTCCACCAGAGAGACGCTGGGCTCCTCGGCACATAGTGTGGACTCCAGCGTCAGGCCCTCCGCGGTCTCCTGCTGCAGAGAGTCCGGTGCGATCAGCGCCAGATCCACGGCGGCGATCTCCTCCGGTGTCATGCCGGTCTCCGCTGCCAGCTGTGACAGCTTTGGCTCACAGCCCAGACGCCCTTGCAGCCGTTCCCGTGCCGCCCAAAGTGTCTGCCCCTTTTCCCGCATGGTGCGGCCCACTTTTACCGGACCGTCATCCCGGAGGAACCGACGTATCTCGCCGGCGATTTTCGGCACGGCATAGGTGGAAAACTGCGTCCCGTATGTGAGGTCAAACCCCTTTACAGCCTTTACAAAGCCGATGCACCCCAACTGATACAGGTCATCCGTCTCCACACCGCAACCATTGTAACGACGGACGATGGACCAGATCAATCCCGCGTTCTCCGTCAGCAGCTGCGCCTCCGCCCGGTCATCGCCCTGCTGGGCCCGTTCCAGCAGTGCCAGCCGGTCGCTCATCGTATCGCCAGCCGCGGCGCGATCCGTTTACGCATCTGCACTGTGGTCCCCTTTCCCGGAACAGACCGCACTACCAACCGATCCGTGAAGCTCTCCATAATCGTAAAGCCCATGCCGCTGCGCTCGCTGCCGCCGGTGGTATACATGGGACGGCGGGCCTGCTCCACATTTTCGATACCGCGCCCCCAGTCGCGGATCGTGATCTCCAGCATCCCCCCTTTCAATATCTTCAGCTTCATCACCACCTTACCCAACTGATCCGGATAGGCGTGGACGATGGCGTTGGTCACCGCCTCGCTGACGGCGGTCTTGATGTCCCCCAGCTCATCCAGTGTGGGGTCCAGTTGGGCGGCAAAGCCTGCCGCCGCCACCCGCGCAAACCCCTCGTTGCTGCTGCGGCTCAGGAATTCCAGTGTCACGTAGTTTTCAGCTCGCGTCATAGTATGTACTCCCTCCTCAAACGATCGTCACCATGCGTCCGACGCCTGACGCTTCGAACACCTTTCTTGGCTGCTGCGCCACATGATACAGCGTTACGGCGCCGCCCAGCTCCCGCATCCGCTGCCAACCCCGCAGCGCCACGGCGATGCCGGAGCTGTCCATAAATGTGACGCCGGAAAAATCCAGCACCAGCGACAGTGGCAGCGTCCGCTCGATCTCGCGCTCCAGATTTTCCAGCAGTCCTTTTGCCCCATGGTGGTCCAACTCGCCGACCAGAAAGAATGTCAGCGTTTTGCCCTCGTGTTTTGCCGATACTTCCATTTGAACGCTCCTTTTTCTTTGGTGTGTGCCGCAGGCCGTGCCTGCCAGAAAAAACTCCGCGGTTCGATGTTCTGCGTTGATTATAGACTATCCGACGCGCGGAATTTGTCGAAACCCGTCAGAAGGGCGAAAAATTTTGGAAAGCACCATGTTTTTCGGCGCCGGAACGGCGGTCAATCTGGCACAGCGGGCCGCGTATATAGCGCATATTCCCGTTTGCGGACAAACAAAAAAGACGCCGAAAGGCGTCTTTTTTGTTTGTCCGGTCCTGCACACGGCGGGCTGGGCTTTGCTTTCGTTTTTACATCAGAATAACTGTGAAGCGCTATAGCTTTACAGCTTCATTGCTGCAGCGGAGGCGTCCAGCTTGGCGATAAGCGCCCGGGCCTTTTCGGCCTTTTCGCGCTCTGCGTTGACCACGTTCTCCGGGGCACGAGAGGTGAAGGACTCGTTGGCCAGCTTGGCCTCGATGCGCTGGAGGTTCTCCTCCGCCTTTTTGCGCTCGGTGGCGATGCGCTCCAGCTCCTTGGCGATGTCCACCAGCTCCGCCATGGGCATATACACCGTGGCGTCGTGGGTGGCGACGGTCACCATGCCGGTCAGGTCGGCAGGCGCGGCGGTCAGCACCGTCAGCTCGCTGGCGTAGGCCATGCGGGTGATGAAGTGTGCGCCCAACTGATAGTTCTCCGGCTGCGCCGTCACAAGGATGACCTGAGCCTTGCGGCTGGGCGGCACGTTCATCTCGGCGCGGCGGGCGCGGATGGCGGAGATGGCGTCCTTGACGGCCTCCATAGCGGCCTCGGCCTCCGGGAAGTGCAGCGCATCCTGATACTCCGGCCACTTGGCGGAGATGAGGTACCGGCCCTCGTGGGGCAGCGCCTGCCAGATCTCCTCGGTGATGAAGGGCATGAACGGGTGCAGCAGCTCCAGGATACGCAGCAGCACATAGCACAGCACATTCTCGGCGGCCTGCTTTGCCTGCGCATCCTCGCCGTTCAGGCGGGTCTTGGTCAGCTCGATATACCAGTCGCAGTAGGTGTCCCAGATGAAGTCGTAGATCTTGGCGGAGGCAACGCCCAGCTCGTAGGCCTCCAGATTGTCGGTGACCTCGCGGATCAGGGTATTCAGCTTGCTGAGGATCCATTTGTCCTCCAGCTCCAACTTCTCGGGCAGTTCGACCTTGTCGATGGACAAGTTCATCATGACGAAGCGGCTGGCATTCCAGATTTTATTGGCAAAGTTACGCATGGCTTCGCACTTCTCCACGAAGAAGCGCATATCATTGCCGGGGCTGTTACCGGTGATCAGGTTGAAGCGCAAGGCGTCTGCGCCGTACTTCTCGGCCATCTCCAGGGGGTCGATTCCGTTGCCCAGGGACTTGGACATCTTGCGGCCCTTGTCATCACGGACAAGACCGTGGATGAATACCGTCTTGAAGGGCTCCTTCTTCATCTGCTCCATGCCGGAGAAGATCATGCGGGCCACCCAGAAGAAGATAATGTCGTAGCCGGTGACCATAACGGAGGTGGGATACCAGTACTTCAGGTCGGCGGCATCCGTGTCGGGCCAACCCAGGGTGGAGAAGGGCCACAAGGCGGAGCTGAACCAGGTGTCCAGCACGTCCTCCTCGCGGGTCAGGTGTGTGCAGCCGCACTTTTCACACTTGGTGGGATCCTCACGGCTGACATTGATATGGCCGCACTCATCGCAATACCAGGCGGGAATCTGGTGGCCCCACCACAGCTGGCGGGAGATACACCAGTCATGGACGTTCTCCATCCAGTTGATATAGGTCTTGGTGAAGCGCTCGGGGACGAACTTGATCGTGCCGTCCTCCACCACACGGATGGCCTCCTTGGCCAGGGGCGCCATCTTCACGAACCACTGGGCGGAGATCAGGGGCTCCACATCGTTGTGGCAGCGGTAGCAGGTGCCCACGTTGTGGCTGTACGGTTCGGTCTTGACCAGGTAGCCCTGCGCCTCCAGATCGGCCACCACCGCCTTGCGGCAGGCGTAGCGGTCCATTCCCTCATATTTGCCGGCGTTCTCGTTCATGGTGCCGTCGTCGCTGATGCAGCGGATGACCTCCAGATTGTGCCGCAGGCCCACCTCGAAGTCGTTGGGGTCATGGGCGGGGGTCATCTTCACGGCGCCGGTACCGAAGCCGATCTCGCAGTAATCGTCGCCCACGATGGGGATCTCGCGGTTCATAATGGGCAGGATGCAGGTCTTGCCGATCAGGTGCTTGAACTTCTCGTCCTCCGGGTTCACCGCCACGCCGGTATCGCCGAACATGGTCTCCGGGCGGGTGGTGGCGATCACGATGTCACCGCTGCCGTCCGCCAGGGGGTAGCGGATGTACCACAGATTGCCGGGCTTATCGGTGTACTCCACCTCGGCGTCGGACAGGGCCGTCAGGCAGTGGGGGCACCAGTTGATGATGCGGCTGCCCTTGTAGATCAGGCCCTTTTCGTACAGCTCGCAGAAGGTCTCGCGCACGGCGCGGGAGCAGCCCTCGTCCATGGTGAAGCGGTCACGGCTCCAGTCGCAGGAGGCGCCCATCTTTTTCTGCTGCTCCACGATACGGCTGCCGTATTTTTCCTTCCAGGCCCACACACGCTCAAGGAACTTCTCGCGACCCAGATCGTAACGGGTCAGTCCCTCGTTCTTCCGCAGCTCCTCCTCCACCTTGATCTGGGTGGCGATGCCGGCGTGGTCGCTGCCGGGCAGCCACAGTGCCTCATAGCCCTGCATCCGCTTAAAGCGGGTCAGGATGTCCTGCAGGGTGCAGTCCAGGGCGTGGCCCATGTGCAGCTGGCCGGTGACGTTGGGGGGCGGCATGACGATGGAAAAAGGCTTCTTGTCCGGGTTCGGCTCCGCCTTGAAGCAGTCGCCGTCCATCCAAAGCTTGTAGATGCGGGATTCCACGTCCCGCGGGTCATAGACCTTGGGCAGTTCTTTCATATCTATGCTCCTTTTTCGGTATTTGGCAAAACAAAAAGTCCGCTCTGTTTTGCCAGTGCAAAACAGGGCGAACATAACGTCCGTGGTACCACCTGTATTCGGGATCACTCCCGCGCTCATGGGTGCAGCAACACCCCGCCCCGGTAACGGAGGGCAAACCGCCGCAGCCTACTGTCAGTTCAGCGCGAAGCTCAGGGACGACTTGGGCGGGGCATCACGGGCGCTTACACCTGCCGCGCCCTCTCTTGGCATCCGCTGACCGCCTACTGCTTCCCGTCATCGCCGATTTCATATGCAGGAAGTATACTATATCCGCAGGAAAATGTCAAGAGGGAGACGGCGTAGGGCCATCTCCCTCTTGCTATGTACCTTTCAGCGCTTGTTGGACTTGATCCAGATGCCCTGCTTCTCCGCGTTGGCGATAAGCTCATCGCGGAACATGGGGTGGGCAATGGAGATCAGCTTCTCCGCCCGCTCCCAGGTAGAGCAGCCCACCAGATTCACGCCGCCGTACTCGGTGACGATGTAGTACGCCTGGCTGCGGGGGTCGGTGACGATGTCGCCGGGGGTCAGCAGCGGGTTGATACGGGACTTCACATTTCCCTGCTTATCCGTAAACGAGGACGTCAGACAGATAAAGGCTTTGCCGCCGTGGGACAGCGCCGCACCCTCAAGGAAGTCCAACTGACCACCGGTACCGCTGATCTGGCGGGTACCGGAGCTTTCGGCGCAGATCTGTCCGTACAGATCGACGGAGATACAGTTGTTGATGGAAACAAAATTATCCTGCTTGCCCACATTGGCCGGGTCGTTGCAGTAGCTGATGGGATAGGTGACCACGCCGGGGTTTTCCCGTATCCAATCATACAGATCCGGCGAGCCGATGGCCAGGCCGAAGATGCTCTTGTAGCGATCCAGCTTCTTCTGGTTGTTGGTGATCTTGCCGGCCTTGTACATATCCAAATAGCTGTCGCACAGCATCTCGGTATGGATGCCCAGATCCCGCAAGTCGCTCTTTGCGATCATCTGGCCCACCGCGTTAGGCAGAGAACCAATGCCCAGCTGCAGCGTGGAGCCGTCCACCATGTTCTGCACCACGTATTCGGCGATCTTCATCTCCGCCTCATTGGCGGCGGGAGACTTGACGCTGGGCAGCGGGCCATGGGGCCCCTCTACGATCATGTCCACATCGCTGATATGGATGCACTCGTCCAGACCGCCGTAGACCCAGGGCAGATTCTCGTTGATCTCCAGAATGACTACGTCTGCCTTGTCCAGCGTAGAACGAGCGGAGGCCGTGGCACCGGCAAAGTTGAAGTAGCCGTGCTCGTTCATGGGGGTCACAGCCATCATGGCCACGTTGACGGTGAGGAACTGGCTGTAATACCAGCTGAGGTTGCGGAACACCATGGGATTAAAATTACACAGTCCACGGTCGCAGAGCTTGCGCTCATAGCCGGACATATGCCAGCTGTTGTAGACAAAGTGCCTGCGCTCGGGGTCGCACTCCACCATCTGGATCGGGTCGAAGATCAGATAGCCGCGGATCTTGACCTCGCGGAGCTCATCCTTTCTCTTGGCAATGGCGGCGTCCATCAGAGACGGAAAGCCCGTGCCCATGGAGATGTCGATCCAGTCGCCGCTTTTTACCACCCGTGCCGCTTCATCGGCGGTGCATAGCTTACGCTTGTATTCCGCTGTGTAGTCAAACGGTCTCGCCATAGTGTTCTCCCTTTCCGCATCCTGTGCTGCTGCATTTTTTACTTTGTTAATTTTATCACTTGCCCATCTGTCTGTCAACAGTTTAACAATTTTTTCTTATCGGAATAAGTTATTTCCTCCCTGGATCCCCCGTCTGCCCGGTGCACGGCTACCCCCTCCCTTTTCCGCATCCGGAAGCCGCAGATACAGGAAAAAACGCCCCGACCTAATGGCCGGGGCGTTTGCTGCGAAGGCTTACTTCTCCGCGCGGCGCTTATAGGATTCGTACTTCTCCTTGGCGGCTTCCTCCGCCTCGGCGAACAGCACCTTGGCGTTCTCCGGGAAGCTCAGCTCCAGAGAGGCGTAACGAACCTCGCCCTTCATGAAGTCGTACAGGGGCATGGTGGGCTCCTTGCTGTCCAGGGTAAAGGTCTTGGTCTCCGGGCTGTACCGGTACAGGTTCCAATAACCGGAGTTGACGGCGTCCTTCATCTCCTGCTGGACGTTGTTCATGCCCTTCTTGATGCCGTGGTTGATGCAGGGCGCGTAACAGATGACGATGGACGGACCCTTGTGGGCCTCGGCCTCCTTGATGGCCTTGATCAGCTGATTGGGATTGGCGCCCATGGAGCACTGGGCCACATAGACGTTGTCGTAGGTCATCATCAGCATGCCAAGGTCTTTCTTCTTGGTCTTCTTGCCGCTGGCCTGGAATTGGGCAACAGCACCCACAGGCGTGGCCTTGGAGGACTGGCCGCCGGTGTTGGAGTAGACCTCGGTATCCACCAGCAGGACATTCACGTCCTCGCCCATGGCGAACACGTGATCCAGACCGCCGTAGCCGATATCGTAGGCCCAGCCGTCGCCGCCGTACATCCACATGGTCTTCTTGGAGAGATCTTTCTTGCGCTTTAGGATCTCATCCACCAGCTTCTGCTCGTCGGCGGAGAACTTGCCCTTCTCCAGCAGTGCCACCAGCTCAGCAGTGGCGGGGGTGGAGGCGTCCAGGTCATCATACGTCTCCATATACTTGGCGATGGCGGCCTTGACGGCCTCGTCCTTGGTCAGGGCATCCAGCTCCTTAACGTAGCCGGTGACGCAATCACGCAGCTGCTTGACGGCCAGGCACATACCGTAGGAGAACTCGGCGTTGTTCTCGAACAGGGAGTTGGACCACGCCACGCCCTTGCCCTCGGCGTTCTTGCAGTACGGTACGCAGGGCATAGCCGCGCCCCAGGCCTGGGTACAGCCGGTGGCGTTGGCCAGATACATCTTGTCGCCGAACATCTGGGTCAGCAGCTTGATGTAGGGCGTCTCGCCGCAGCCGGCACAGGCCCCGTTGAACTCCACCAGGGGCTGCTTGAACTGGCTACCCTTCAGGGTAAATTTGTCCACGCGGGAGGTCTTTTCCTTCACGGTGGTCAGGAAGTTCCAGTCGGTCTGGTCCAGAGACACCTCGTGGGTGGGGACCATCTTCAGTGCCTTGCCGGACTTGGGGCAGGAGGCTACGCAGCTGCCGCAGCTGGTGCAGTCCAGCGTGGAGACGCCCATGGTGTACTTCAGGCCGGCCAGGCCGGGGCCCTTGGCATCCACCAGCGTCATATCCACCGGTGCGGCCTTTACCTCGCCCTCGTCCAGCAGGAAGGGTCGGATGACGGCGTGGGGGCAGACGAAGGAGCACATATTGCACTGGAGGCACTCGGCAGCGTCCCACACAGGCAGATGGGTGGCGATGCCGCGCTTTTCATACTTGGAAGTGCCCAGCGGCATGGTGCCGTCCTCCATGCCCTTGAAGGCGGAAACGGGCAGGTCATCGCCCTTCTGGGCGTTGATGGGCACCAGAATGTTCTTGATGACGTAGGGCAGGCTCTCGTCGGCGGGCTTCAACGCCTTGCCGGTGAGGTTCGTCCATTCGGGCTTCACCTTGACCTCCACCAGGGCGTTGATACCGGCATCCACGGCGGCGATGTTCATGTTGACGACCTTCTCGCCCTTGAGTCCGTAGGTCTTTTTGACGGCGTCCTTCATGTGGGCCACGGCGTCCTCCACGGGGATAACGTTGGCCAGCTTGAAGAAGGCGGCCTGCAGCACCATGTTGGAGCGGTTGCCCAGACCCAGCGCCTGAGACTCCTTGTTGGCGTCGATGATGTAGAACTTGATGTCGTTGTCGGCGATGTACTTGAGGATCTCGCCGGGAACATGCTGCTCCAGCTCGTTCTCCGTCCACTCGCAGTTCAGCAGGAAGCTGCCGTGGGGCTTCAGCTCATGGATAATGTCGTACTTGGTCAGGTACGTCTGGTTGTGGCAGGCGATGAAGTCCGCGCTGCTCACATAATAGGTAGAGCTGATGGGGTGCTTGCCGAAGCGCAGGTGGCTCTTGGTGATACCAAAGGACTTCTTGGTGTCATACTCAAAGTACGCCTGACAGTACATATCTGTCGTCTCACCGATGATCTTGATGGAGTTCTTGTTGGCGCCCACGGTACCGTCGGAGCCCAGACCCCAGAACTTGCAGGAGATGGTGCCCTCCGGTTCGGTCAGCAGCGGCGCGCCCACAGGCAGGGACAGATGAGTCACGTCGTCCACGATGCCGATGGTAAAGTGGTTCTTCGGCTCGCCCAACAGCAGATTGTCGAACACGGCCTTGATCTGGGCGGGGGTGGTGTCCTTGCTGGACAGGCCGTAGCGTCCGGCGTAGATGGCGGGGCGGTCGCTCTCGTTGATGTAGGCGGCGCAGATGTCCTCGTACAGCGGCTCGCCGATGGAGCCGATCTCCTTGACGCGGTCCAGAACGGCGATTTTCTTCACCGTCTTGGGCATAGCGGCCATCAGATGCTTGCGGGAGAAGGGACGGAACAGGTGTACCTGCAGGAAGCCCACCTTCTCGCCCTTGGCGTTCAGGTAATTGACGACCTCCTGGGCGCAGCCGCCCACAGAGCCCATAGCCACGATAACACGCTCGGCGTCCGGTGCGCCGTAGTAGTTGAAGAGGTGGTACTCGCGGCCGGTGAGCTTGCTGATCTGGGCCATATAGTCTTCTACGATTTCCGGCAGCTCGGCATAGGCCGTGTTGTTGGACTCGCGCAGCTGGAAGTAGATATCGGGGTTATCCACCAGAGAACGCATCCGGGGATCCTCCGGGTTCAGGGCGTTGGCGCGGAAGGCGGCCAGCGCGTTGTAGTCCACCAGCTTGGCGTACTCGTCGTAGGTCAGCACGTCGATCTTCTGGATCTCGTGGCTGGTACGGAAGCCGTCGAAGAAGTGCAGGAACGGGATACGCGCCTTGATGGCACTCAGATGCGCCACAGCAGCCAGATCTGCCGCCTGCTGGACGCTGCCGCTGGACAGCATGGCAAAGCCCGTCTGCCGGCAGTTCATCACGTCGGAGTGGTCGCCGAAGATGGAGAACGCATGGGTGCCCACGGTGCGGGACGCCACGTGCAGCACGCCGGGCAGACGCTCGCCGGAGATGCGGTGCAGGGTGGGGATCATCAGCATCAGACCCTGAGAGGCGGTGAAGCTGGTGGCCAGCGCACCGGCCTCCAGCGCGCCGTGGCAGGCGCCGCAGGCGCCGGCCTCGGACTGCATCTCCACCAGACGCACCGGCTGGCCGAAGATGTTCTTCCTGCCGTTGGCCGACCACGCATCGGCGTGCTCCGCCATGGGGCTGGACGGGGTGATGGGGTAGATGGCTGCGACCTCGGAGAAGGCGTATGCCACATACGCCGCCGCTTCGTTGCCGTCGCAGATCTTCATGATCTTGCTCATTCTTTTCTTTCCTCCTCTATAAACATAGAAGTATCCCGCTTTTCGGGCGGGCGCATTAAAACAGTGTTAATTATACCATTCACGCTTTAAATAATCAATGCAAAGGGAGCGATTCTGTAACAACTGCTACAAAATCGCTCCCTGTTTTGGTGAAAAGTACAACTCAGATGACCATCGGCTCGCCGCTGATATCGACCTGCCCATCGGTGACGGTCAAATCGCCGCCCAGTTGATTTTTGTACACGCCGTCGGCCAGCGCCACCGATACGCGGCCGCCGCAGCCGGACAGATCAAATACACCGGTGCGCTCCCCCGCCGGGGACTTATAGTGCCCGATAACAGCGCCGCCGCTGACCTCGTACCACACCGCACCCTCCAGCGGCAGCGTCTGCTTCATGGCCTTACACCGCCGCAGGAAGTCGGACAGGTCAGACCGCTTGTCGCCGAAATTATCGTCCGCATCAAACAGCCCTACCTGATGGCGCGGTGCGAACTCCGTACCGCCGTAGAGCAGCATACTGCCCCGGCAGAAGTACAAAAACGCCAGCCAGTGCCGCAGCCGCCGTTCGTCCTGCACCCAGTGGGCCAGACGCGGTGTGTCGTGGTTCTCACCGCAGCGCATCTTGATAAAGCCCGCGGGATATGTCAGCTCCTGGTAGTTCAGCATATCGATGTACTGCCGCAGGCTGTTTTTACCGGATAGATACCCTTCAAACCACGGCCAGATATCGTAATCGTAGGTCATGTCGAAGGCCCGGTACAGCTCCGTATCCGTGGCGCAATAGGCACCCTGCCGCCGCAGACCCAGCACATGGGCGCCGTGTACGCTCTCCGCCAGCCAGATGCAGCCGGGGCGGACCACTTCCACCTCCTGCCGCGCCCGGGCCCAGAAGTCCAGGGGCACGCTGCTGGCCACATCGCAGCGGAAGCCGTCCACGATCTCCGCCCACATTTTCAGCGTATCGATCTGGTAGTGCCACAGTTCCTTGTGGGTATAATCCAGGTCTACTACATCCCACCAATCCGCCACATGGCGGCTGGGCCGACCCTGCTCGTCCCGGAAAAACCACTCCGGGTGGGTCTGGGCCAGCACCGAGTCCGGCGACGTGTGGTTGTACACCACGTCGATGATGCACTTCATGCCCCGGACGTGGATGGCGTCCACCAGATGGCGGAAATCCTCCACGGTGCCGTACTCCGGGTTCACGCCCCGGTAGTCACGGATGGCGTAGGGACTGCCCAGCGTGCCCTTGCGGCCCACCTCGCCAATAGGATGGATAGGCATCAGCCATACAATATCCGTACCCAAGGCGCTCAATCGGTCCAGATCACGTTCCAGCGCACGGAAGGTACCCTCCGGTGTGTGGTTTCGCACGAACACGCTGTAGATCAGCTGATGCTGCAATGTCTTATCCGTATTCACTGCCATATTGATTGCCTCCTCAGTCCAGAAGTGCTAAAAATTCGTCCTCCGTCAGCACGGGAATGCCCAGCGCCTCTGCTTTTTGCAGCTTGCTGCCGGCATTTTCTCCGGCCACCACATAGGTGGTCTTTTTTGACACGGAGCCGGCGGCCTTGCCGCCCCGCTCTTCGATCATCTCCGCCGCCGCGTCACGGGTAAACTTTTCCAGCGTGCCTGTCAGCACAAAAGTCATTCCGGCAAAACGACTGTCAACCGTTTTCTCTTTACAGGTCATATTGACGCCGACGGCCTTCAGCCGCGCCAGCAGGTCGCGGGACTGGGGGCTTTTCATCCACTGGCAGAGATACCGCGCGGTAATGGGGCCCACGTCGTCCACGGCAGTCAGCTCCTCCTCCGGAGCCGCTGCCAGTGCGTCCATAGTGCCGAACCGCTGCGCCAGCGTCTTGGCAGCCTTCTCCCCCACCTGCCGTATGCCCAGCGCGTTGATGAGCCGCCACAGGTCGTTGTCCCGGCTTCTGGCGATAGCGTCCACCGCATTCTGCGCCGATTTTTTGCCCATGCGCTCCAGCGGCTCCAGTTGCTTCGGCGTCAGGCTGTACAGGTCCGCGGCGGTCCGGACAAGTCCGCTGTCGATCAGCTGCTGCATCACCGCAGGTCCCAGCCCGTCAATGTCCATAGCGCCCCTGCCGGCAAAGTGGGTCAGGTACCGCAGCAGCTGGGCGGGGCACTCCGCGCCGGTGCAGCGCAGCGCCGCGCCGTCCTCGTCCCGCACCACCGGTGCGCCGCACACGGGGCACGTCTCGGGCAGGGTATAGGGCTTCGTCCCGGCGGGACGCTTGTCCGCCACCACCTCAACGATCTCCGGGATGATCTCGCCGGCCTTCCGCACCAACACCGTATCCCCCACCCGGATATCCTTCTGGGTAATATAATCCTGGTTATGCAGCGTGGCAAAGGCGACCGTCGTGCCCGCCAGCCGTACCGGCTCCAGCTCCGCCTTGGGCGTCAGCACACCGGTGCGGCCCACCTGTACCACGATATCCTTCACCACCGACGGCTTGACCTCCGGCGGATATTTGTATGCAATGGCCCATTTGGGGAACTTCGCCGTACTGCCGATGACCTCGCGGTCATGCAGGTCGTCCAGCTTCACCACCGCACCGTCGATATCGAAAGGAAACTGCTCACGGCCATCGCCCAGCGCCGCGATCTCCGCCAGGATGTCCGACGGCGCGGACAGCCGCTTGTGGGGAATCACCTTGAAATGCTGGCTGGCCAGATAATCGATCGTCTCTGTGTGGGTGGAAAATTCCCGGCCCTCCGCCAGCTGCAAATTAAAGACCGCGATGTCCAGCCGCCGCTGGGCGGCGATCTTGGGGTCCAGCTGCCGCAGGGAGCCGGCGGCGGCGTTGCGGGGATTGGCCATCAGTGGCTTGCCCTCGATCTCACGCCGGGCGTTGATCTCCTCGAACACACTGCGGGCCATGTACACCTCGCCCCGCACGATGAGGCGGGGCAGCTTCTCCGGCAGGGTCATGGGGATAGACCGAATGGTCCGCAGATTTTCGGTCACGTCCTCCCCCACCCGTCCGTCACCCCGGGTGGCACCGCGGACGAACACGCCGTCACGGTATTCCAGAGCCACGGAGAGGCCGTCCACCTTCGGTTCCACGCTGTAGGCGGGGTGCTCCAAGGGTATCTTCTCCAGGAAGCGGCAGACCTCCTCGTCGTCGAACACATCCTGCAGGCTTTCCAGCGGCACGGCGTGGGTCACCTGCTGAAACTCCGTCAGCGTCTGTCCGCCCACCCGCTGGGTGGGAGAATCCGGCGTGATCTCCTCCGGATGCGCCGCCTCCAAGTCCTCCAGCCGCCGCAGCAGATGGTCATATTCATAATCCGACATGGTGGGCGCATCCAGCACGTAGTAGAGGTATCCGTTCTCCGTCAGCGTGCGGCGCAGCTCCTGTATCTCCTTGCGATAGTCCATATCCAAGCCCTCATCCATTGTTCATAATATACTCGTCGGCGTAATCCTCGATCTTATCCTCCGTGGTGCTGAAATAGGTGTACGTCTGGGGCACGCCGCCCACGATCACCGTCTCCGCCACGGATATCTCGTTGCTCACTTTTGTGTAGGTGGTGATCCCCGGCAGCAGGATACTCACGCGTACGTCCACATCCAGCAGGATCTGGTGCTTTGTCTGGTTGATGCCCGCCGCCGTGAATTTATCCCGGAATTTGGCGGTAGCCGTGCCGATGGTCTCCATTTTTACCGTCAGCTTCGGCCCCCGGCCCGCCAGCAACGGCGAACCGGTCAGTGTGCCCAGCGGCACCGCCAGCTCGCTGGCGGATACCTGACTCAGCCGCGCCAGTACGTCATCCGCCACCGCGGTCTGCAGGCGGTTGAACTCCGCCATATTGCTGCTCAGCGCCGTCACGCGGCCGTTGCTGTCCTTGTCGAACTTTACCAGCCGGTCGTATTCCATCCAGCCGTTTTCCACGGCGTCGTTCACCGCCGCCACCACGATGCGGCTGACAGTATTGGCGCACCGGGCTGTTGCCAGATTTTCCAGCATGGGCCGCAGGTGCAGCAGGATCGCCGCCAGCAGCGCCGTCAGCGCCAGCAGGATGATCGCCAGCCACACACGCACCCGCTGCCGCCGGGTCAATCGTATATACCGCAGCCGGCCCATGCCGTCACCTCCCATAGACGCGCTGTATGACGCGCTTACTATGGAAGTCTATGACACCACGGCTTTTCCTCATTCCTCCCAGCCGTTCACGATGGCTTTGAAAAAGTCGCCGCGCTCGGCAAAGTTCTTGAATTGGTCAAAAGATGCACAGGCCGGCGACAGCGTCACCACATCACCGGGCTGTGCCCGATCGCGGGCGGCCTGCACCGCCGCTGCCAGAGGCGCGGCGTCGATGATCTCCGGGTGGCCGGGCCGGTACCCCGACGCATTCTCCACGGCGGCGCGTATTTTATCCGCTGTGGCACCGCAGAGCACCAGCAGCTTCACATGCGCCACGATCTCCGGCCCCAGCACATCAAAGGGAATGTGTTTGTCATAGCCGCCGGCGATCATGATTACCTTCTCGCTGAACGACCGCAGCCCCGCGATGGCACGGGAGGGACTGGAGGCAATGGAGTCATTATAATACCGCACGCCCTTATAGGTTCGTACCAGCTCGATGCGGTGCTCCACACCGCCGAATTCCCGGGCAAAGGTCCGGATGACCTGGTCCGGCACCAGGCCGTCCACGGCGGCGATGGCCGCCATGTAGTTCTCCACGTTGTGTACGCCGGGAATTTTGATGTCCCCGGCGGTCATAACGACCCGCTCGTGCCCTCCGCTGCGGCAGACAACGTCCTCGCCCCGCAGGAACACGCCGTCGGCAACCTCACCCTGCCTGCTGAAGAGGCGGGCGCGGCCGGGCGCGCGGGTGGACTGCTCTGCTGTGATGGCATTATCCGCATTAAAAATGGCAATGTCCTCCCGACTCTGATGGGTAAAAATATTCTCCTTGGCCGCCACATACTCCGCCATGTCCCGGTGCACATCCAGATGGTTGGGCGCCAGATTGGTGACGACCGCAATGTGCGGACTCTGCGTCATGGTCATCAGCTGGAAGCTGGACAGCTCCAACACCGCAAAATCCGTGCTCAGCATTCCGTCCGCCTCGCACAGCAGCGGGTGGCCGATATTGCCGCCCACCCACACACGCTTTCCGGCCTTTTTCAGCAGCTCGGCAATGATGGTGGTGGTCGTCGTCTTTCCGTCAGAGCCGGTGACAGCGATGATCGGACACGGGCAGATCCGGAAGAAAACCTCCATTTCACTGGTCAAAACGGCGCCTTTTTGAACACAGGCCGATATCTCCGGCACATCCGGGCGCAGCCCCGGTGTGCGGAAGATCACGTCCGCCTCCAGATCCTTCAAATAATCCGGACCCAGGTGCAGCTCGCAGCCAAGACGCTCCAGGTCTTCGGCCTGCTGCCCCATCTGCTCGCGGGTACGCTTATCGCAGGCGGCAACGCGCAGCCCTTCCGCCGCAAGCAGCTTCAGCAGCGGCGTGTTGCTGACGCCGATGCCGATGACCGCCACAAGCTTATTTCTAATAGAGTCCACATATTCCCGCAGGGTCATAGGTGTCTCCCTCCCCAAATTTTTTATTTAACTAATATATTATACCGCAATCGGCGGGATTTTCAATTAGCTTTTTCCTTCGGAAACCCGGAAAATCCCCTGTGGCAGAGCACAGCTGTCATATTGCACAAATCCGGAAGGAAAATTTGTGTAAATGTCGGACGTTTTACTTCTTTACACTATCGTGCTAAAGTGCTAATATGATAGCGTAGTAAATCAAGCGGTGAACAGAGCCGCAGAAAACGGAGGAACATCCCATGAAGAAATTTGTTGCCATGCTGCTGGCGTTGGTCATGACTCTGAGTCTGGCGGCCTGCGGGCAGAAGAACGACACCAAGGACGACGCCAATTCCGACACCAAGGAGCTGACCTACGCAGTGGAAGCCGGCTCCGCCGGTGAGGCTGCCGCCGCCGAGAAGGGCTTTAAGACCGTGTCCGTGGACACTCAGGCAAAGGCTCTGATGGAGGCGGACGCCGGCACCGCCGACGCCGCGATCATTGACCTGCTGATGGCAGGTGCCATGGTGGGCGAGAACACCAGCTACCCCAATCTGAAGGTCACGGATCAGAAGCTGACCTCTGAGCTGTACGGCATCGGCTGCCGCAAGGGCAGCGATCTGGCGTCCTTCATCAATAGCGTTCTGGCGGAGACCTACGCCAGCGGCAAGATGCAGGAGGTCGCCACTACCTACGGTGTGCAGGAGTCTCTGGTGGAGCAGTCCCCCTGTGAGTACACCGCCTCCGAGAGTGACAGCGATGTACAGTACATCAAGGACAAGGGCAAGCTGATCGTCGGTATCACCGAGTTTGAGCCTATGGACTATCAGGACGCCAACGGGCAGTGGATCGGCTTCGATGCGGACATGGCGAAGCTGGTCGCCGAGAAGCTGGGCGTGGAGGTTGAGTTCCAGGTCATCAACTGGGACACCAAGATCGAGGAGCTGGACGGCAAGACCATCGACTGCGTGTGGAACGGCATGACTTTGACCGACGCCGTGATGAACGCCATGGAGTGCAGCAACGCTTACTGCAACAACGCACAGGTGGTCATTACCAAGTGAGTTGCCAAACCGTCTGATTTGTGATATGATACTTACCCATGGCAGAGGGCGTACAGCGTCCTCTGCCTTTGGGCGGAATATTCGTAAAGGGTTTCCCCTCCCCGCGAAGTAACCACGAAGGAGTTTTTTCATGTTCTGGACTGTCACCCTCTCCCTGTTAGGCGGCATGGGACAGCTGCTGAAGCTGTTCTTTCTGACGTTGCTGTTCTCCCTTCCTCTGGGGCTTTTGATCGCCTTTGCCCTACGCAGCCGCTGCAAGCCGGTAAGCTGGCTTTTTAACGTGATTGTCTGGATCATCCGTGGCACGCCGCTGATGCTCCAGCTTATCATCATCTTCTACGGTCCCGGCAAATGGTTCAACAACAATATCTGGGCGAGCTTCAGCGACCCCCGTATGGCGGCGTGCGTCATCGCCTTCGTCATCAACTATGCCTGCTACTTCGCCGTGATCTACCGGGGCGGCATCGAGAGCGTCCCCGTGGGGCAGCAGGAGGCGGGACAGGTGCTGGGCATGACGAAAAGCCAGATTTTTTTTAAGATCACGCTGTTGCAAATGGTCAAGCGCATCCTGCCCCCCATGTCCAATGAGGTCATCACGCTGGTGAAGGACACCTCCCTCGCCAAGACCATCGCCATCATGGAGCTGATCATGACCGGCGAGTCCTACATGAAGTCCTCCGGTATCACATGGCCGCTGTTCTACACGGCTGTGTTCTATCTGGCTCTGGTAGGCGTTCTGACACTGCTGTTCAACTACGCCGAGCGCAAGCTCAGTTATTTCCGCTAAGGAGGTGCCGCACATGGCGATCTTAGACGTACAGCACATCGAAAAGCACTTTGGCGACACCCACGTGCTGGAGGACATCAGCTTCTCTCTGGAGGAGGGGCAGGCTCTGTCCATCATCGGCTCCTCCGGCAGCGGCAAAACCACGTTGCTGCGCTGCCTGAATTTTCTGGAAACGCCGGATAAGGGCGTGATCACCGTACGCGGTGAAAAGCTCTTCGACGCCGACGACCCCGCCACCCTTTCCGAGAGCGAGATCCGTAAAAAGCGTCTCCACTTCGGCATGGTATTCCAGAGCTTTAACCTCTTTCCCCAGTACACCGCCTTGGAAAACGTGACGCTGGCGCGTGAGTTGATGGCTAAGTCGGAGAAAACCGGAGAGAGTCACGACGACATCCTTGCCGAAGGCAAACGGCTTTTGGCGGACATCGGTCTGGCTGACCGCATGAGCAACTACCCCCACCAGCTGTCCGGCGGGCAGCAGCAGCGCGTGGCGATTGCCCGCGCACTGGCGATGAAGCCCGACATTCTCTGCTTCGACGAGCCGACCTCCGCCCTCGACCCGGAGCTGACCGGCGAGGTGCTCCGGGTGATACGCGGTCTCGCCCAGCAGCACACCACCATGATCATCGTCACCCACGAGATGGCGTTTGCCAGAGACGTGGCGGATCAGGTCATCTTCATGGATGGCGGCGTGATTGTGGAGCAGGGCGCGGCGCGGGAGGTCATCGACCACCCACGGCAGGAGCGCACTAAGCAGTTCCTGTCCCGCTATTCCGAAATTTAACAGATGGAAAGAAAGCCCCCACGCCTTCGCGTGGGGGCTTTCATATCGTGCGAGTATGCCTATAAGCCGGGTTCTGTTTTGATAGTCATCTATCTACGCGTGCCGTCGCCGGTACGCTCCAGCCACCTCGGGAGCAGCCGGGCCGGCCTATGCTCCCATACCGGTGTTGCTCCGGATAGAGTTTACAGCGACGGTCGCTTTCACACGCCGTCGGGTGAGCTCTTACCTCGCCTTTCCACCCTTACCTCATCGACGCAAAGCCGACGGGCGGTATATCTCTGTTGCACTTTTCCTGAAGTCGCCTTCGGCGGGCGTTACCCGCTATCCTTGCCCTGTGGAGCCCGGACTTTCCTCATGGACGGGCTTTCGCCCTGCCCCCGCGACTATCCAGCGTACTCGCAGGATCAATTCTACCCAAACGGCGGCGGAAAGTCAACGAAAATTTACCGAACGCGGGGGATCAGCAGCATTTTATCCGGTACCGTTCCCTCCTCCAGCTGGTTCACCGCGCGAATCAGCTCCTCGTCGGTGCGGTACTGCTTTGCCGCATCCCACAGAGTCTCTCCCGGCGCCAGACGGCGCATGACCAGAGATGGCCGTCGGGCATTTTCCTGCTCAGGCAGACACTGCACCGCACTGACGGTTGACAGCGTTTCACGGGGCGCGGCGGCGGGCGATACCGCCACCGCCTGCCGCAGATCACAACCGCTGCCGGTGAAGGCTACCTCCGGTGCGCCGCGCAGGGTACAGACCTCTCCCTCTCCCAGCGGCAGCTGCGCCATTTTTTCGGTGACGGCCGGGGCCTCCTCCTCATCCAGATACAGCAGACGCATACGCACATCGGCACAAGGCGCACCGTCCTCTCCGGCGGAAGCTGTGCAGGCGGTGTCCGTAACGAACACGAAGGGCCGCTGACGACCGAAATCCAGATGCTGGACCGCCTCCTGCCGCACGGGGCGCTCCGGCGCCAGGGGCAGGGACCGTTCTGTCGTTTCCAGCTTGGTGCCGCAGTGGGTGCTGTACAGATCCGTAACGCAGGATACCGTCTCCTTACGCGTGATACGCAGCAGCAGCCGAAGCTCCGCCGAGACGGAGAATCCGCTGCTCTCCTCGGTACGCAGCAGACGCGCCTCGCCGCAGATCAGCTGCTCCCGGGCGGCAACATCCCCCTCCTCACCGCCGGCCGGGCTGTCCACGATCTGGGAGAAGGGCACAGCGGCGGTGTATGTATGCAGCTTCTGCTGCTGGCAGCGATACAGGGCGCAGAGGGTCAGTTCGCCCTTTACCAGCAGCTTGGCGCCCACCAGCTGGCAGGAGGCGACCTGGGGGTACAGGCGGCAGAGGAGCAGGTCCTCCGGTGCCGGCTGGCCGGCCGGTACCGTGACCTCACCGGCGACGGCACACTCACGCTCCGCCATGGCGGCGGTCATGTACAGCTCATGCTCCCGGCGGCGCAGCCGCAGGGCGGGGTCCTCCTCCACGCCGCAGCACAGCTGCACGGTGGTGCAGGTATAGCCGCAGACCGTCCACTCCGGCATCAGACGCAGGGACAAACGGCGGGGCGTCAGTGCCTGGGCCTCGCACAGCAGCAGCCTTCCGGCGGCCCACAGCACCTGGCAGGCCGCCAGGGGACGGTTCTCCGCCGTGCAGACAAAGGGCACCGCCTGGGTCAGGCTCCGCAGTCCCACGCTCTCCTCTGATGTATACAGCACCGTGACCCGAACAGTACCCTTCAGCTCCAGACTGCCGCTGCGGGCGGTGATGGACCGCAGACACAGTGTGCCCGAGGCCTCTACCACGCGCCCCATGTCCGGGCAGTAATCGGGGATGGCTGCCTCCAGCGTCTCCTCGTGGGTCAGCGTCAGCCGGGGCACCTCATCCCAGCAGGTGATATCCTTCCATTGCAAGCCACATTCCATCGTTCCAGCCCTCACATTCCTATGGTTTGTGACCCATTCTATGTGTGGACCCCAGCGATTATGCCGCCACGCCGAACAGCCGGCGCAGCAGTCCCCGCATCCCACGGGGCGCCCGCCAGACGATGATCCTCATGCCCTCACCTCCTGTCCCTCAAGCACGCGATGCCGCAGGCGATCAGCAAAAACGACACCAGGAACATTAAGCAGCCCACCGGGAACACCGCCGCGATCAGGATACCCAGCCCCAATCCCAGCGCACAAATGCCCAACCAGCAGCAGCCGCCCCATCTTCGCACCGTATATCCCTCCCCCTGCTCCAGTATATGAAGCGCAAAAAGCGGAGTGCATCGCACTCCGCTTTTTCACTTCTTCTGCCAGGCCCGCAGGTCCTTCAGTTCATCATAGAGCCGCAGGTAGCTCCTGTGGCGGCTGGCGGGGATATCGCCGTCCTGCACAGCCTGCAGCACGCGGCACCCTTTTTCCTTTGTGTGGGTACAGCCGGTAAAGCGGCATTGGTCCACATAGGGCGCAAATTCGGGGAACGTCTCCGGCAGGTGCGCCTTCAGCTCCAGGTCCATTTCCTCTGTATCAAAGGAGGAAAAACCCGGTGTGTCGATCACATAGGTGCCGCCGCCCAAAGCAAACAGCTCCACATGGCGCGTGGTGTGGCGGCCGCGGCCCAGAGCCTTGCTGACCTCGCCCACCGGCAAATGCAATTCCGGCAGCAGCCGATTCAGCACGCTGGACTTCCCCACGCCGGAGTTCCCGGTAAAGGCATTCAGCTTTCCGGCGATGGCGGCGCGAAGCGCCGCCAGTCCCTCCCCTGTCTCGGCGCTGATACGCAGCACCGGCAGGGCGGAGTGACTATAGATGTCATACAGCTCGTCCGCCGTGTTCAGATCGCACTTGTTCAGACACAGCAGCACCTGACAGCCCTTCAGGGCGGCGATGGCGGCAATGCGGTCAATGAGATACGGCTCCGTCACAGGGATGGCGGCGGAGGCCAAGATGACCAGCTGATCGATATTGGCGGCGGCGGGACGGGAAAACACATTGCGGCGCGGCTCCACAGTCTCCACAAAGCCCTCGCCCCCGCCCAGGTCACGGACCTGGACCCAGTCGCCCACCAGCGGGCTCATGCCCTCCCGGCGGAACTTTCCGCGGGCGCGGCATTGCAGCGTCTCGGCTCCGGTATTTACATAGTAGAAACCGCTGAGGGCCTTCTCAATGCGGCCCCGGCTCAAAAGCGTATCTCCTGAATGGCGGAGACCTTGGTGGCCCCGGTGTTCATGCTGGTAAAGACGGCACAGACGTTAGAACTGGTCCCAGTCTTGCCGGTGAAGGTATATGTCACCGTCCCCATGGAGGCGTTGATGTACTGGCTGTCCAGAGTCACGCTGTCCTGCTCGAACTCCACCTTGATCATACCCTCCATATCGCTGGGCATGGTAAACTCCACCACCCGGGCCGCTGTGGCGTCGTCGCTGTTCTTCTGCCCGCTGACGGTAAAGCTGATTTTTGTACCGCCGGGAACCTCGCTGGTGGGCTTGATGCTCTGCTCGATCACCTGACCCTGGGGCGCAAAGCTGAATGTGTCATAGGTGATCTCGCCCACGGTAAGGCCCAGGTCCTGAGCATTCTGCACTGCGTTGGCGATATCCTGACCGGTGAAGGTAGGCACCGTCACCGTTTCCGGCCCGGTGCTGACCCGCAGGATCACCGTCTGTCCGGCCACCAGCGGTTCGTCGGCGGCAGGGACTGTCTCGATCACGGCGTCCGCGCCGTATTTGTCGGAGGACACGGTTTCCGTGGTGATCTTCAGATCCAGACCCATATCGGTCAGAAGCACGCGCGCCTGCCGGTACTCCATGCCCACCAGGTCCTTCATCGGCACCTTCTCCGGCTCAGCGGCCACATAGACCTGAATGACCAGATTGCTCTTTCGGGTGCGGCCGGCAGCGGGATCCTGCTCGACGATCTGCCCCGGCTGGTATTCCTCCGTAGTGCGGGTACCCTGTACCTCGATCAGGAAGATATCCTTTACGCCCTCCATCTCCTGGGCCTCCTCCACAGTCTTGCCGCGGATATCGGGCACAGGGTAGCTCTTGTTGCTGCCGGCAGGGCCGAAATCGCCCAGTATCAGCTTGAACAGCAGCACAACCAGCAGCACCGCCGCGGCAAAGATCCCGGCGATGATAGCAATAGACTTCTTATCCCGGCGGGGCGGCTCCTCTTCCGCCTCGCGCTCCCGGCGCAGCTCGCCGGTGTGCTTTTTTACGGCGGAGGCCACCTGCGCCGTGGGCAGGGGCATGGTAGGCTCGGTATCCGCGGCAGGGGCAGTCAGCTCCTGCCGGATATAGTCCATATCCACAGAGGGGTCCCGGCGGAACTTCTCCAGATCCTCGATCATGGCGTCCGCCGAGGCGTAGCGCTTGTTGGGGTCGCTGTTCATAGCCTTCATGCAGATCAGCTCCAGCGGCTCGGGGATACTGGGATCGATATCCCGGGGCGCCAGAGGCACGGAGCTCAGGTGCTGGATGGCCACGGATACGGCGCTGTCGCCCTCAAAGGGCAGGCGTCCGGTGAGCATCTCATACAGCACAACACCGGCGGAATAGATATCCGAGCGCGCGTCGATACGGTCGCCCCGGGCCTGCTCCGGCGAGATGTAGTGCACTGAGCCAAGCGCCTCCTGGGTCAGTGTCTGCCCCTGGTTGGCAAGGCAGGCAATGCCGAAATCAGCCACCTTCACGCTGCCGTCCCGCAGGACCATGATGTTCTGGGGCTTGATATCACGGTGGATGATGCCGCGGCTGTGGGCGTGGCTCAGGCCACGCATGATCTGGGTGATGAAATGCAGCGACTCCCGCCAGTCCATGCGGCCACGGCGCTCCATATACTGCTTCAGCGTGATGCCATCGATCAGCTCCATGACGATGTATTCCCGGTCCGGATTGGTGGATACGTCATACACCGACACGATGTTGGCGTGGCTCAGCTGCGCTACCGCCTGGGACTCATCGTGGAACCGGCGGCGGAAATCCGCGTTGTCCGCCAGGTCGCTTTTCAGTATCTTTATGGCCACAAGGCGATTCAGCCGGTGGCACCGGGCCTTATAGACATTGGCCATACCGCCGGAGCCGATCAGCTCCAGTATTTCGTAGCGATCGTCCAGCATTTTTCCGATATACTGATCCATGTGGTCATCTCCCTTCCCCGTTCAGCAGCAGCACCGCCGTGATGTTGTCCGGCGCGCCCCGCTGAAGCGATATTTGCAGCAAATGGTCAAGACATTCATTTACGTCCCCGTCGTGGAGGACCTCAAACAGCATCTCCTGATCCGACACGGTGTTCACCAGTCCGTCGGAACAGAGCAGCAGGAACTCGTCCTTGTGCCAGGGCAGTTCGAAAGCGTCCGCCTTGGCGTGGATATCCGGGCCAAGTGCCCGTGTGATGAGATTGCGGTTGGGGTGCGTTCGGGCCTCCAGCGGCGTCAGGTCACCCTTGGCCACCATATTCTCCACCACCGAGTGGTCACGGGATATCTGGAAAATCCCCTCCGGCGTGATGTGATAGGCACGGCTGTCGCCAATGTTGCCGATGACGGCCATGTCGGACCGGGTCACGGCGCACACCAGCGTGGTACCCATGTGCTGGTACTCTGCGTTCCGCGCCGCCTCCTGCCGGATGGCGTCATTGGCGCAGGCGATAGCGCTGAGCATTGCCTGCCGCAGCTGCGGGATGTCCATATCGTCCCGCAGGCTGTCGCGCAGCTCCTTTTCGAACCGGGCTACGGCGATGGCGCTGGCCACCTGTCCGCCGTTGGTGCCGCCCATACCGTCGCACACCACGGCCGCATGGAATGCGCCGGCCTCGAACACGGCGTAGGCGTCCTGATTCTCGCTCCGCACCAACCCGGTATTGGTGATCCCCCACATTTTCATAGTCGCTCACATCCTTTATTCCGTAAAGAGTCCATGTCTCACAGTTGGCCGCGTTCCTGCATTTCCTTCCGCCGCAGCTGGCCGCAGGAGGCGTCGATATCGCCGCCCAGGCTTCTGCGGACCGTGGCGGTAACGCCCAAACTCTCCAACTTCTGCTGGAATGCGCCGATGCGTCTGCTGGGCTTATACGGGCTCTCCACCACGTCGTTCAGGGGTATCAGGTTCACGTGGCCCGGCATACCCTTCAGCTTTTTCGCGATCAGCTCCGCCTGCCAGTCGTGGTCGTTGACGCCGTCGATCATGGCATACTCAAAGCTGATGCGCCGTCCGGTCTTTTGGAAGTATCTGTGGCAGGCGGCAAACAGCGTCTCTACATCATACGCCCGGTTCACCGGCATAATGCGGCTGCGGGTCTCGCTGTCCGGTGCGTGAAGGGATACAGACAGCGTTAATTGAAGCTGCCGATCCGCCAGCGCGTCGATCCCCGGCACTACGCCGCAGGTGGACAGGCTGATATGCCGCATACCGATGTTCATCCCATGAGGGCTGTTGACCAGCTCCAAAAAGCGCAGCACATTGTCCATGTTGTCCAACGGCTCGCCGATACCCATGAGCACGATGTTGGAGACAGGCAGGCCGCTGTCCAGCTGGGTAAACAGCACCTGGTCCAGCAGCTCAGAGGGCCGCAGGTCCCGGACCTTGCCGGCGATGGTGCTGGCGCAAAAGGCGCAGCCCATGCGGCAGCCCACCTGAGAGGAGATACACACGGTGTTGCCGTGGTGGTATTGCATGAGGACTGTCTCGATGCAGTTGCCGTCGGCCAACTCCCACAAATATTTAACGGTCCCGTCCAGCTTTGAGGTCTGCTTCCGGGCCACGGTCGGCGCTGTAATGAAGCACGTCTCGGCCAGCTGGGCACGCAGAGGCTTGGACAAGTCGGTCATCTCGTCAAAGGAGCGCACGCCACGGTGCAGCCAGGTGAATACCTGCTTGGCACGGAAAGCCGGCTGTCCCATATTCTTAAAAAAGTCGGCCAGCTGACGCTCGGTCATGGATTTGATGTCGGTCATGCAATTCGCTCCTTGACGTTATCCCCTGCGGCGCATACGGCAGATGTAAAATCCATCGGTGCCGGTCCGCTGGGGCCACAGTGTCACATCACCGGGACAGCTTCCGATACCGGGCAGGGTAAATTCCTCTTTCGCAAAGTCCGGGTGTACGTCCAAAAAGGCCGACACCACGCCGCCGTTTTCCTCCGGCAGGACGGTGCAGGTGGCATACACCAACACGCCGCCGGGACGGACGTAGGCGGACACGTTGTTCAATATCGACAGCTGGACGGCGGGCAGCTGTGCCAGCTGCGCCGGATCCTTCCAGCGGATATCCGGTTTCTTGCGGATGATGCCAAGGCCGGAGCACGGCACATCGGCCAGAACCACATCGGCCTGCTCCACCCAGCCGGCGTGACGCTCCCGCCCATCGGCCAGCGCTGTGCGGATGATAGTGGTCCCCAGCCGTGCCGCACCGTTTTCGATGAGCTTCAGCTTGTGGGGGTGAATGTCACAGGAGAGGATATCGCCCCGGTTCTCCATCTGCATGGCCATGGCAAAGGATTTGCCGCCAGGGGCGGCGCACACATCCAGCACCCGGTCGCCGGGCTTCGGTCCGGCGGCAATGGCCGCCAAACGCGCCGCGGCATCCTGCACCGTGCAGCGTCCCGACGCAAAGGCGGACAGACGCTCCAAATCACCGGTACCGGTGACTTCAAAGCAGCCCTCCAGCCAGGGATGGGGCGTCAGACGGACACCGTCCGATCGCAGCTCATTTTCCAGCTCCGCCGGCGTGGTCTTCAGCGGATTGGCTTGTATCACCGTGGGAACAGGCTCGTTATCCAACCGCAGGAACGCCTCGGCCTCCTGCTCGCCGGCCAAAGCCGTCAAGCGCTCCACCAACCACCTGGGATGGCTGTACTGCACCGCTGCTTTGGAAATAAAACTATTCTGCGGCAATGGCGGTAAAGTGTTTTTGCTTGACGCACATTTCCGCAGCACCGCATTGATCATGCCCGCGGCACGGGTCTTGCCCCGGCGTTTTGTCAGCTCCACCGTCTCATGAACAGCAGCCCGGTCGGGCACCTTGTCCATGAACAGTATCTGATATATACCCAAACGCAGCAGGCAGGCCACCACCGGTTCCAGCCGGGCGGCCTTCTGCGTACACCAATGGTCGATATAGTAGTCCAGCAGTGTCCGGTTCTGCACCACGCCGTAGGTCATCCGGGTACACAGCGCCGCGTCCCGGGCCTCCAGCCCGGACTGGGCCGCGATACGCTTCAGGCTGCCGTCAGACCACGCGCCCCGGCGCTCCATCTGCAGCAGCGCCTCCAGCGCCGCGTCCCGCGCGTCACGGGGCGTCACAGGCCCAGCGGGACCGGATGGCCCCGCAGATAATCCGCCGCTGCCATGCGCTTGCCGCCCTCGCCCTGCAATTCAAGAACACGCAGCAACCTGCCGTCGCCGCAGGCAATGGCCAGGCCGTTTTTGTCCGCCTCCACCACGCTGCCCGCCGGGGCGGAGGTCTCTCCGCCTACCGCGGTGCGGTGGACCTTGACCGGCTTGCCTGCCAGCACCATGGACGCACTGGGCCAGGGCACCAGGCCCCGCACCTGATCGTGCAGCTGCTGCGCCGACCGGGAGAAATCCATCGGCGAGAGGCTTTTATCCAGCATGGGCGCGTAGGTGTGCGCCGCGTGATCCTGCGCCGTCCGGGTAACGGTGCCGCGTTCGATCTGCCCGATGGCCTCATGCAGCGCTTCCGCGCCAAGCTCCGCCAGCCGCGCCGTCAGCGCCACCGCGTCCTCGTCCGGATCGATGGCCGTCTCGCGGCACAGTATCACATCTCCCGCATCCAGCTCCGGCGCCATATACATAATGGACACGCCTGTCACAGCGTCGCCGTTGAGAATCGCCCAGTTGATGGGCGCCGCGCCCCGGTACTTCGGCAGGATGGAGGAGTGTACGTTGATGGCACCGTACTTTGGCGTGTTCAGGATGTCCTCCGGCAGGATACGGCCGTAGGCTGCCACCACGATCAGCTCGGGAGCAAGGGACCGCACCAGCTCCAACGCCGTACCGTCCTTCATTTTCAACGGCTGGTATACGTGCAGTCCCTGCGTCAGAGCATATTCCTTCACCGGCGGCGCGATCAGCTTCATGCCGCGGTTCTTCGGCTTGTCCGGCTGGGTGAACACGCCGCAGATGTCGTGTCCGTCGGCCACCAGCCGTTTGAGGGACGCCACGGCAAAATCCGGCGTTCCCATAAACAGAATACGCATTACTTGTCCTCTTCTTCCTCGATCTCGTACTCGTCGGCGTGCGCCTCCAGCCACTTCTGCAGCTCCTCGCCCTCCATGAGCCGGTCGGTATGCTCCACGAACAGATGACCATCCAGGTGCTCGATCTCATGGCAGAAGCACCGGGCCGTCAGGCCCTCGTCTTCGACCTCGAACCACTGACCGTCCCGGTCCTGGGCACGGACACGCACCACCTCAGGCCGCGTTACCACGCCGTATTTCCCGGGAACGCTCAAGCAGCCCTCCAGGCCAGTCTGCTCCCCTTCGGTGTAGATGATCTCCGGGTTCACCAGCTCGATCAGCTGATCCTCCTCGTCCAGCACCACGCACACCCGGCGCAGTACGCCCACCTGGGGCGCGGCCAGGCCCACGCCGCCGGAGTCGGCCAGTGTATCTGCCAGGTCGTCCAGCAGCGTATGCAGCCGGCTGTTAAAATCTGTAACCGGGCGGCACACCTTGCTCAGGCACGCCTCGCCCTCCAACGCGATCTTTCGTAAAGCCATAATCTTACCTCATATTTCCTGGATCTAATCCATTTTGTCACAATCCGTATAGATATGCAGTCGCCGGTTTTCCGGCCGTTGGACAAAAGCCCGCATGAAACCCGCCAGCAGCTCCCGCACCGGCGCGATATTCTGCCCCAGCACCAGCAGGCGGTAACGGTATACGCCGTTGACCTTCACCACCGGCGCAGGCGCAGGCCCGATGACCTGTATCCCCAGCGTGTCGTAGGGCGGCTTCTCCGCCGCATTTCCGATCCCCTGCCGCAGCAGCTCGATGGAGTGACGTACCGACGCCTCCTCCGGTCCCGTCACCGTAACGGTGAACTGATCCGCAAAGGGCGGGTCCTGCCGCAGGCGGCGCAGCGCGATCTCGGCGTCGTAAAACCTCTGATAGTCCTGGGCGGCCGCCGCCTGTATCACATCATTCTCCGGTGTGTAGGTCTGTATCACAGCCCGCCCGGCCTTGTCGCCTCGACCCGCACGGCCAACCACCTGTGTCAACAGATTGAAGGTCCTCTCCGCCGCCCGGTAGTGATCCACATATAGGGACAGGTCGGCGCTGAGCACACCCACCAGCGTCACATTGGCAAAATCCAGCCCCTTGGCCACCATCTGGGTGCCCAGCAGAATGGGGATCTGCCTCTCCTCAAATTCCTTCAGCAGTGCCTCATGTCCCACGGATACGGTGTCCGCATCCATCCGCAGCACCTCGACTCCCGGGAACAGCTCATGCAGCTCCTCCTCTACCCGCTGGGTACCAAAGCCGATATGCTTCAGTGTGCCGCCGCACTCCGGGCACACCGTCGGCGCAGCGTGTGAATAACCGCAGTAGTGGCACATCAGCCGGTCATTGGCGCTGTGGTATGTCAGGTATACACTGCACCGCGGGCACTCCGGCACATAGCCGCACTGGGGACACAGCAGCTGTCGGCTGCTGCCCCTGCGGTTCAGGAATAGGATGCTCTGCTCCCCCGCAGCGATGTTTTTTGCCAGTTCCTCCTGCAGTGGGCGGCTGATAACGGTGCTGTTTCCGGCACGCAGCTCCTGCCGCAGATCGGCGATGCGGACCTCAGGCAGGGCACGGCGGTTGTAGCGCTCCGTCAACTCCAGCAGATCGTACTCACCCTGCTGCGCGTGGTAAAACGTCTCCACCGTGGGCGTAGCCGAGCCCAGCAGCAACCGCGCACCCTCGGCAGCGCAGCGGTATTTTGCCACATCCCGCGCATGATAGCAAGGGGCGTTTTCCGATTGATAGGACCCCTCCTGCTCCTCATCCATGATGATGAGGCCCAGATTTTCCAGCGGTGCAAACACCGCCGACCGGGTACCCAGCACGATATGGGCCTCGCCCCGGCGCAGCCGCTTGAACTGATCATAGCGTTCCGTCATCCGCAGGCCGCTGTGCAGCAGCGCCACCTCGCGGCCGAAATATGCGGTGAACCGCGCCATCATCTGGGGCGTCAGGGCGATCTCCGGCACCAGGATCATCACGGACCTACCCATTTTCAGCAGCTCCTGCGCCAGCCGGATATACACCACCGTCTTGCCGCTGCCGGTAACGCCGCGCAGCAGCGTGACGCCGGGCGTCTCCGTCCGCACCTGGGCCAGCAGCGTGTCACAGACGCGCTGCTGCTGGTCGTTCAGCGTCAATTCTTCCGCCTTTACAGTGTATTGTTTTTCAGATATTCGGTATTCCTCTTGCTCCCGGTACGCCACCGCCCCCAGCTTCTCCAAGGCGTTCAGTGTCTGGCGGGATACGCCGGTGAAATACGTCACATCGTGCAGTGCTGTCTCCCCGTTTTGAGCCAGAAACGTCACTGCCTCGCGCCGCCGCTGGGACTTACCGGCCAGAGCCAACGCCTCTTCAGCAGGAACGGCGAGACGGGCGAACAGTACCACCTTGTCGCGTACCTTGCGGCTCTGCTCCTTTTTGCAGTGCAGTGCACCCGATTTGGCCATGCGGCGCAGCAGCGGCTCAACATCGTCGCCCAGCGCCTGACGCAGCTTATCCGTGGTCAGCGGGCCATCCTGCAAAAGGCGGCATACCGCTGCCTCCTGTCGTGTGGGCACCAGCGGCAGCTGTGCCAGGGACCAAGTCTCCCGGTAATGGTACCATACGGCGGCAGGCAACACGGTACGCAGCGCGTCATAAAATGTGCAGAAGTACCGGCGTGTCATCCACAGCGCCAGCCGCAGCTCCCTTTCCGTGATGACCGGCTCTTCATCCAGCAGGGATCGGACCGCCTTCAGCGGCTTGTCCGGCACCGCCTGATGCAGGGAGAGAATCATCGCCTCTGTGAGCCGGTTGCCGCGGCCGAAGGGCACCAGCACCCGGCAGCCCGCCTGTCCGCCGACTTCCTCCGGCAGCAGGTAATCATAGGCCTTGTCGATGGCGTAGGTAGCCGCCTGTACGGCCACCTTGGCGATCACCGCCACCTCAGGCCTCGTCTTCCTCGATAACGGGGTCGCTCACGTACTTGCCCTCGGCCACCTCGCCGATGGCCATCGTCACGGGTTTCTCCGGCAGAGGCTCGCCGGTAACCTCGGCCTCGGCGGCGATCTGACGGGCGCGGCGTGCCACCACGTTCACCATCATGTAGCGATTGGGGATGTACTCGGTCAGCTTGTTCATAGCGGGATAAAGCATAGACATAACGATCAATTCCTTTCGTTTTGTATGGCTGCGCCCAGGCGGGGCGGCCCAAATACGCGGACAGCCGCGTCGGTTCACACACTTACTTTTCGCTGAGGATGGCGCACATACGCTCAGCTGGTTTACAGTGCTCGGCGCACATAATGGCCCGCAGCTCATTCACGGCATTCTCTACCGTATCGTTGACCACAAAATAGTCATAGTCGCCGGCCATCTCTAGCTCCACCTGGGCGCGGATCAGACGCTTCTGTATTTTCTCCGGCGTATCGGTCCCCCTGGCAGTCAGGCGGCGCTCCAGTTCATCCCAGCTGGGCGGAGCGATGAAAATACGCACCGTCTCCGGCCGTTTGGCACACACCTGCACGGCGCCCTGGCGCTCGATATCCAATATCACGTCCTTGCCCCGGGCCATGGCGTCGTCCACGTACATCTTGGGCGTGCCATAGAAGTTGCCCACATACTCGGCATATTCCAGGAATGCATCGGCGGCGATCATGTCGCGGAAGGCATCCGCCTGGATGAAGTGATAATCCACGCCGTCCTGCTCACCCTCGCGGGGTGCGCGGGTAGTGGCGGATACGGAGAAATACAGGTCATCACGGCCCTGAAACAGGGCGTGCAGCACGGTGCTTTTACCCACACCGGAGGGCCCGGAGACAATAAAGGTCTTTCCTATCTTATGCAAGGGTCATTCATCCTCCTCTGTCAATTCTTCCACCGACAATCCCAAGCGCGGCGCCAGACGCTCCGCCGCCAAGGCGGAAAGCACCACATGGTCACTGTCCATAATGAGCACCGAGGCCGTCTTGCGACCGTAGGTAGCATCAATGAGCATCCCACGGTCACGGGATTCCTGCACCAGGCGCTTTACCGGGGCAGAGTCCGGGCTGACCACGGCGATGAGCCGCTGGACGGACACCAGGTTGCCGAAGCCGATGTTGATAAACTGCATACCGGCCTCCTTACTCCATATTCTGTACCTGCTCGCGGATCTTCTCTACCTCAGCCTTCATGTTCACCACATCCCGTGCCACAGTCAGGTCGTTGCACTTGGAGCCGATGGTGTTGCACTCGCGGTTGACCTCCTGAATCAGGAAATCCAGCTTTCGGCCCACGGGCTCGCCGCTTTGCAGCATGTCCCGCAACTGGGCGATATGGCTCCGCAGGCGCACCGTTTCTTCGTCCACAGCCACCTTATCAGCGAAGATAGCCGCCTCGGTAAGGATACGACTCTCATCGATGGTGGTGGACTGCAGTACTTCCTGCATCTTGGCTTCCAGCCGCTGGCGATAGGCCGCTACCGTCTGGGGCGACTGCGCCTCCACCTTGCTCACGGTCTCCTCAATGGTATCCACCCGGGAGGACACATCCAGCGCCAGCTTTTCACCCTCCACGGCACGCATGGTGTTATAGGCCGCCAGCGCATCGTCCAGCACGGCGCAGATATCGGCGGCAATAGCCTCCACATCCTCCTCCGCCTTGGTGACCGTCAGTACATCTGGGAACCTGGCCAGCACCTCCGGCGTCACATCGCCGGGCAGCGCAAAGCTGTTCTTCAGATGCATCAGCGCGTCATAGTACCCCTTCGCCAGCCCTTCGTTCACCTGCACCACCGCCACATCCGCCGCAGAGGTGTCGATGGTGACGAACACATCCACCTTGCCGCGGGAGATCGCCTTCTGTACGCGTGTCTTGATGGCGTCCTCCGCAAAAATATAGGCGCGGGGCAGCTTCACAGTGCAGTCCAGATAGCGGTTGTTGACGGACCGCACCTCCACGGTGATATCTCTGCCGCTTCGCATCTCGCGGGCGCGGCCGTAACCGGTCATACTCTTGACCACGGGATCAACTCCTTTGTTTTAGTAAACGGGGACTCTCCCCCTCTTGTGTACTCAGCAAAAACAGACTGGAACACCCAGCGCGTTGCAGCACAGCGTGGCGCCGCACAGGCGCAGACAGTCGCTGTTTCCGCAGGTGCCGGTGGTCACATTACCATACCCGTCAGGGCGATAGGCCGTGCCGCGTCCCTCCAGAATATCCAGCGCCCGCTGGTACTCCGGGTTGTCCGGTGCCATAGTAACAGCAGTCTGATAATACCGCCGCGCCTCGTCCAGCCAGCCCCGGCGATAACAGATCGCGCCCTTGAGGAAATTCCACTCGGCGTCGTGGTTGGTCTGGGCGTTCAGCAGCTCCTCCGCCAGGTTCAGATCGCCGCTGCTGATGGCCATACGCACCCGCTGATAGCGGCTGCCGCCCTGATAGGGCCCCTGATATGCCGACTGATACCCGCCGTATCCGGTGCCGTAGCCCGTACCGGAGGCAGAATACCCGCCGCTGCGCTGGGCCTTCCGCTGGGACTGCACCGCCTCATAGGCCTCATTGATCTCCTTCATGCGCTCCTGCGCCAGATCAGCCAGCGGGTTGTCGTGATAATTGTCCGGGTGATACTTCCGCGCCAGGTCGCGGTAAGCCTTCTTCACCTCTTCGTCTGTGGCGGTGCTGGGCACCCCCAACACTTGATAGGGATCACGCATAGTCCGTGTCCGCCTTTCGTATAGGTTCTTCTCGTCTCTGCCGCTTACGGAACGTACCGTGCAGCACGGCCGCCCCCACGGCATACAGTCCCTCGTACACCGCAGCACGCAGGACCGGTGTGTACTTTGTCTCCGGCAGCAGTTCAAAGGCCGCCGCCATGGCCCGGACAGAACCATCCAGCGTCAGGGCCAGTGCCTCACTGTCGGCCGGTGCCAGCGCGCCGTCCTTCGGCGTAAAGCGCAGGGCCAGTGGGTTGTACCCGCCGCTTTTTATATCTGCCCGCAGGTCGTCCGCCGCGTCTACCAGATAGACCCACCGGCCCAGATGGTAGAGCAGCTGCGCTGTCACCCGCCGCCGCACCGGATCGCTGACCTCCTCCGCCGCCAGTGCCAGCAGCTTTGCAAAGGCATCCGCCGGCGCATCCAGGGAGGAACATCTCTCCCGTTCCAGCGCCGCCAGATCCGCCAGATGTGCCTGGGTCCCCGCGTCGAACCGCGGACGGCGTTCCCGCGCCCTCCGGTACGCCGGATACAGCAGCGCCGATGCGATTCGATACTTCAGCCCGCCCCAGAAGCCGTGGTCGGCCACACCGTCCCGCAGCTGCCAGTAGGTCAGTATCACACTCATGTCCGCCGCCGCGTCCAGCGCTGGGTCGCCTGCCGTACAGCAGCGCTTCCGCAGCGGATGTACCGCACAGCGCTTGGCGCACATCTCCCCTGCTCCGTCCGACAGCACCATCGCCAAAAAAGTCAGATCATAGTTCAGGATCATCCGCCCCACCAAGCCGTACCGCGCACCCAGCACGTGGCACAGCCCGCAGTAGGCGGCGCGGAACGTCTCACGGTCCGCCGGCGTCAGCCGGTCATCCGAAGGCCGCACATAGCCGAACATCTCTCAGAACACCCGTAATATGGTGTAGGTCAGCAGCTCTTTCCGCCGTGCGTAGCGGTCATAGGCCACGCTGGGCAAAAATGCCAGCACCGCCGCAGCCACGGCGATCCCATACCGCCAGCCCTCAGTCAGCCCTTCGCTGAGGAAATACCCCAGCAGGAACCCGACCACAGGCAGCACATACACCAGCGCCACCACACCCAGCAGCTTTTTCGTGCTGCTTTCCACCACAACCTTTTCTCCCGGCTGGGCGTTGGGATCGTTCTTGGCACGGGCCTTGATAGCCGCGCCGGTCATGCCGCAGCCGGCGCATTCCTCGCAGTCGTGGCCGCAGGCGGTCTTCCGCGGTACGGATATCTCCGCATACCCGCCGGGCAATAGCTTTTCAACCGTTGCGATCTGTGTCATTATCTCACCTCTCGGGAATACTCATGTCTCCGGCATCTCGGGGACCGTCTGGTCCTCTCCGCCGGCAGGTACCGCCGGCTCCGTCTGCGGCGGCGTGTCGGTAATGGTTAGCGTCAGCTCATAGGTTCCGCGCACCGTCACATCGCTGAACCCGCTGACCGTCACGGTCACCGGCACGGTGAAGCTTCCCTGTCCGGTCACGGCGCTCATGTCCGCCGTGGCACGCAGGTTCTCGGCAGTAATGGCCTCGATCTCCTCGCTAAGCCCCCACAGCCGCACCGTCAATCCGCCCTCCGGCACGACGGCATACAGCCCCGCCGGCAGATCAGTGAAGGACAGATCCGTCACCGTCAGCGTCGTCTCGCTGATACCGTCCAGGGTGATGTCCGCCGTGGCCACCTCGTTGCCGTTGACCAGCCAGGTGCCGTCCGGCGGCGTGACCACATAGCTATTCTGCTGGTGCAGCCCCAGATCGTCCACATGCAGCGTGGCAAGCACGAGCTTGTCAATAGACGCCAACACGTCGGCCTCTCCGTTCAGCCGCACCGTCTTGGGCGCGATATCACAGACGATGCTGTCTGCCGCCGCACCGGGCACGCCCTCGAACTCTATGGCCAAGGCCACCTCCTTGGTGGTCAGCACCGGCACCTTGGCCTGTATCAGGCTGGCGCTGGTGCGTATGTTGCTGTTCTCCACCAGATTGCCGTCGTAGTCGTACAGCTGTACGTCCACCGTCTGCACCACCGATCGGGTCGCGCCGCTGATATCCACCGTCAGCTTGGCGCAGCTGACATTCAGCAGATCGTCCCGTTGGGCGCGCAGCGTCAGCACCTCGGGATCCAGCACTACATCGCCGGTAAAATATCCCTCAGCCACCTCGCCGATGACCTGACACTCCACCGGCACTTCCTTCGTATACAACTCGCCCACCGTCACCGTGATCTGGCTCAGGCTGGCCTTCTCCACGCTGACATTCGTGCGTACCACTCCATCAGGGAAGCTGACGGTCCAATCCAACTGGTGTACGCCCACGGAATCGATGCTGGATGTACTGGCAATGACCCGCACATTATCCCGGCTCATCTTCACCAGCTCCCGCTTGGGACCGCGTATCGTCAAATCAATGGTGGTGTCATATCCGGACAGCAGCATCAGATTTTTGTCTGCCAACGTGGTGTTCTCGCCGGAGAACTCCACCGGGACATCCCGGATGGTCTTCGTCCTCTCCGGCGCCTTCTCCACATCTACATATACCCACAGCGCCAGAGCCACCAGGATGGAGATGATGACCTGCACGGTCTTGCTGCGGTTAAAGCGGGGCGTGCGCGCCTCGCTGTTGGCCGTCCCGTTGTTTGTATCAGAGATCCGTTCCGACATGGTCGTCCGCCCCCTTTCTGTTCAGTCCCAGCAGCTCTGCCAGTGTACGGCGGGACTTGTCCTCCGTTTCCTCCTCCGGCGGTATCAGCTCATTACGCAGCAGCTTGCCCAGCGTCTCCGGCTTCAGGTGCCGCTTGAGCATACCGCCGATAGCCACGGAGATGGAACCCGTTTCCTCCGAAACGATGACCACCACCGCGTCGGAGTTCTCGCTCATGCCGATACCGGCCCGGTGCCGCATGCCCAGGTCGCGGCTCAGGTTCACGTTTTTGCTCAAAGGCAGCATGCAGCCCGCGCCCAAGATCCGTCCGCGGCGGATGATGACCGCGCCGTCGTGCATGGGCGCCTTGACGAAAAAGATGTTTTTCAGCAGCTCGGAGGACACGGCGGCGTCCAGCGTCGTACCGCTTCGCACCATGTCATCCAGATGGATGTCGCGCTCAAAGACGATCAGCACGCCGGTCTTGCTCAGGGACATCTCCTTGCAGGCCATCACGGTCTGATCGATGGCCGCCTCCAGCTCCGACTGCTGCTTGGGATCGTTGAAGGCCCGCAGCAGTTTGATGTTCCGGCTGCCCACCTTCTCCAGTATCTGGCGGATCTCCGGCTGGAACAGGACGATAATGGACAGGATCCCCACCTGCACCAGGTTCCGCATGAGGTACGATATGGCGTTGAGCTGCAATATATCAACCAGCCAAAGCACCAGCAGAAACGCCACCACGCCCTTGAGGATATTCTCGGCGCGGGTACTTTTGACCATACGGAGCAGGTTGTATACCAGAAACGCGATAATGGCGATGTCCAGTATATCCGATATCCGTATCAGCAATAAGTAATTCCCAATATTTTCTAATAACGAAAGTACCTTATCCACGTTACCACCCTTCCTGTTGCGGGCATAAAAATAGATACTAACATTATATAAAAAATATTGGGAAAATGCAACAAAAAATTATGTGAACAGTTTTGCAGTTTAACGAACGATTTGCCGCAAAATATGGGCAAAGTGCTCCACCTGCGCGGTGGTGTTAAAGGCCGAAAAGCTGCACCGCACGGTGCCCGTCTCCAGCGTTCCCGCCGTGCGGTGCGCCAGAGGCGCACAGTGGAGTCCCGCCCGCACCGCCGCGCCCTGCGCCGCAAGAGCTTCGCCCAGCGCCTCGCAGTCCCAACCGTCCAGGCGAAAGCTCAGCACACCTGTCTGTGCCCCATCCTCCGGGGTATAGAACACCTCCGCACCGGGAATATCCCGCAGCCGTGCCGCCATATGTCGCGTCAGGTGTCTCTCGTGCCCTGCAATACGTCCCACGCCCTGCTGCTCCACAAACCGCAGGCCCTCCAGAAGTCCTGCAATCCCCGGCATATTGTGCGTCCCGGCCTCCAGCCGGTCCGGCAGCTCCTCCGGCATCTCCTGCAGGATCGACTGCGACCCCGTGCCGCCCCGCAGCAGTGGCTCCGGCTCCGCGCCGCACAGCAGCAGCCCCGTGCCCTGCGGCCCGTACAGTCCTTTATGCCCCGGCATGGCGATAAACGCCGCGCCCAGCGCATCCATGTCCACCGGCAGCATCCCCGCAGACTGCGACGCATCCAGCACGAATGGCACACCCTTCTCCCGACACAGCGCCGCGATGCGCTCTACCGGCAGTCGGAAGCCAAACACGTTGGACACGTGTGTGCAGATCACCGCGTCCGCCGGACACGCCAGCGCAGCGGCGAACTGCCGTACCATCTCCTCCCCATCAAACAAAGGCCCATCCGCTACCGTGATCTCCACACCCGATATGGCGTGCAGCGGCCGGGTAACAGCGTTGTGCTCATATCCCGAAATGATCACACGTCCGCCGGGCTTCACCAGCGTATGCACGGCAATGTTCAGCCCATGTGTAGCGCAGGAGGTGAACACCACTCGCGCCGGATCAGCCACGCCAAACAGCTTTGCTGCCAGTGTGCGGCATTGCAGGTCTGTTTCCTCCGCCGCCCGCGTGGCCGGATAACTCCCCCGCCCCGGCGAGGATAGCTGCCCCACCGCCCGGTACATAGCCCGTGCCACCGTCTCCGGCTTTTGCAGCGTCGTGGCCCCCGCATCAAAATAGATCATAACTCTACCTCACTATACTCGTCATCCTGACGAACAAATACCTGCGCGGGTGCAAAGCCCGCCTCCCGCAGCAGCCGCAGAGCCGCTACCGTGCGGGTCTGTCCCCGCAGCCGCAGCACATAGCCGCACCCCTTGCCGGTCAGGCCCATGGGCACACGGCCCACCACGGCACGCACACCCCGGCGCTCCAGCAGCTGCGCCATACGCTGCGCCTGGGTCACGGACCGGGCGGTGATGAGATATTCCTCCATGCTGGCACCTCCTTTGTACTCATGCCATCGTATGATACCCCAGCGCAAAACGTGAAAGACCCCGGAGGTCCCTGCCTCCGGGGTCGCTGTCTTTATATTTCCACCTTTGGTCCCGGACGGTATGCCTCCGCCGTTACCGTCAGTGCGATGCCGCCTGCTGACAGCTCCGTTAGCCGTTCCCGCAGCGCCGCAGTGTTCTCTGCCGGCAGCGAAACCGTCAGCCGAATGTCCGCGCCGTAATCGGCGCTGTCCACCGTGCCGCCCAGGGCCGTTACCTCACCACGCACACGCTCGAACAGCGCGTAGGGGCACGGAATGTCCGCTATGGCCCACAGGCCCATCTCCGACACGCCTGCCGCCACCAGCGCATCGCGGGCGCTTTTGGAATACGCCCGCGTCAACCCGCCGGCCCCCAGCAAGATCCCGCCGAAGTACCGCGTGACCACGCACACCACGTTGGTGACGTTTTCCCGCTGAAACACGTTCAGCATAGGCTGTCCCGCTGTACCCTGAGGCTCGCCATCGTCACCGTAGCGCATCGTATCACCGCCGATGAGATAACACCAGCAGTTGTGCCGCGCATCATAGTATTTTTTCTTCATCTGCGCGATAAATTCCCGCGCCTGCTCCTCCGTCTCCACCGGCAGCAGATGGCCGATAAAACGGGATCGTTTTTCGGTGAACTCCGTCTCTGACGGGCCAAAGGGTACGCGGAAATCGCTCATTCCCACTCCTCCTTCGGCTCCGTCCAACCTTCGATATAGTCCTTCAGCTGGCCGATGATTCGGGGCGTACACACCGCCACCACGTCCACCGTCTCGCCGTACTCCACGGACTCCACCTTGGCCTCCCGGTACAGGCTGTCCAGCGCTCCGGCCTTGTCATAGGGCAGGTGCAGCGTCACCCGCTTCGTACCCTTGTCCAGCTTTTTGTCGATGGCGGAGAGCAGTCTGTCCAACCCCTCGCCGGTCTTGGCGGACACGGAGACCGCGTCCCCCTCCTTGTCCCGCTGGAAGGCAAACGCCAAATCGGACTTATTGTACACACGAATGCAAGGGATATTCTCCGCCCCCAGCTCCCGGATCAGATCATCCACGATCCGCGCCTGTTCCTGCCACTCCGGATTGCTGGCATCGATGACGTGCAGCAGCAGATCGGCGTACTCCAATTCCTCCAGCGTAGCCTTGAAGGCCTCGACCAACTGATGGGGCAGCTTGCGGATAAATCCCACCGTGTCGGAGATGACTACATCCAGCGTATCGCTGACGGTCAGCAGCCGCGTGGTGGTGTCCAGCGTGTCGAAAAGCCGGTTGTTGGCCGGTATGTCCGCGCCGGTGATGGCATTGAGCAGTGTGGACTTGCCCGCGTTGGTATAGCCCACGATGGCCACCACGGGTATCTCGTTCTTCCGCCGCCGCTGACGTTGGGTGGCGCGGACGCGCCGCACCTCCTCCAGTTCCTCCTTCAGCTTGTCGATCTTCCGCCGGATGTGCCGCCGGTCCGTCTCCAGCTGCGTCTCACCGGGGCCCTTCGTGCCGATGGGCGAGCCGCCGGTGCCGCCCTGCCGTTCCAGATGAGACCACATACCGATCAGCCGGGGCAGCAGATACTGATACTGCGCCAGCTCTACCTGTAGGCAGCCCTCCTTTGTCCGGGCTCGCTGGGCGAAGATATCCAAGATCAGGCCGCTGCGGTCCAGCACCTGCACACCGCACAACTCCGTGAGCACCCGCACCTGCGACGGGGACAGATCGTTGTCAAAGATCACCATGGTGGCCTCACTGTTCTCCACCATGCGCTTGACCTCCTCCACCTTGCCCTCGCCGATGAAGCTATGGGGGTCTGGTTTCTCCCGGCTCTGCAGGATCATACCCACGGACTCACCGCCCGCCGTCTCCACTAAGGCCGCCAACTCCGCCAGACTCTCCTCGTCGGCGCTGTCCGCACCAAGTACCGGGGACCGCAGCCCCACCAGCACCGCGTAGTCCCTCACACCGTTTTTATTTTCTTCAATGGTTTTTCGTTCCATAGTCGTCCTCGTTATGATGATTTTCCACGATTATACCCCATCCCGGCGCAAAAGTAAAATAAAAAACAAGACCCGCACCATTGGTACGGGTCTTGCAAAGTGGTGTATCCTTACTTATCCAGGCCGAAACGCTTGTTGAACTTGGCAACGCGTCCGCCGGTATCCACCAGCTTCTGCTTGCCGGTGAAGAAGGGGTGACACTTAGAGCAGACTTCCACCTTGATATCCTTCTTGGTAGAACCTGTCTCAATCACATTACCGCAGGCGCAAGTAATCGTAGTCTGCTGATAATTGGGATGGATTCCTTCCTTCATTGCTCTTGTTCACCCCTTTCTGGTTCACTCGTCGCCGCGGCATCGCCGCAAACGCAACTGTGATAATAGCACACTCTTCCCGCAAATGCAAGCATTTTTCGCTATTTTCACAAAGAAATTTCTTCTCCGCAGGCGAAGAAATACAGAATGCGCTCCGTCACCGGCTTTTCCAGTATCCGCGACAGCGCTCCGGCGTAAGCGTCCAGCTGCGGCCGATAGGCCTCCGCCCGCCGGGACGCCTCTGCCGCTGTCACCCGATCAGTCTTGAAATCCACCACCGTCAAACCCGCCGTCGTCTCAAACACGCAGTCTGCCACGCCCTGCAGGAGTATCTCCTCCCCTGCTGCCGCGACGTCATAAATACCCGCATCGGTGAGCAACGCGAAACGGTACTCCCGCCACACCTGCGGCGCAGTCCGTATCCTCTCTGCCAGCGACGACGCCAAAAACCGCGCCAGCGCCGGGATATCCAGCGCCGCAGCCTGCTCCGGCGTCAGCAGCCGTCGGGCCGTGAGTGTCTCCGCAAAAGCCGTCACTGCCTCTGCTGCCGCAGGAGTATCCAGCGGCAGAAACTGCATCGCCAGGTGCATGGCTGTACCGCGCTCTGCCCCGGTCAGTCCGCGCTTTTCCTGCAAAAATCGCGGCTTCTCCGGTGCGGCGGACCGCCGCGCCGGCAGCGTCCCCTCGGCGATCTCCTGATCGATGGCCCGCCCCTTCAGCTGGGTAGCCGTCACCTTGGAGGGCGTCACTGTCGCCGCTCTGTGGCTGTACCGGAACGCCAACGCCGCCTCGTCCGGCTGCGGATCCGGTGCCTGCGCTTCCGGCTCCTCCGCCGGCATCGCCGCACCGCCGTCCTCCTCACCGCTGATGCGGTGCAGCCGCAGCGCCAAGCCCTCCGGCCCGTCGTACAGTACCGCGGGACGTACCCCGGCGTAGTCGTGGAACACCCCTGCCTGATATGTACTCAGCAGCGCCAATAGCAGCCAATCGCCCGGGCAGTTTACCGCGGCCACCGCCTCCGGCGGCGCCGGCAGCTCTGCCAATGCACACAGCTCCTTCAGGTGCTTCTCCGGGTTTTTCCGCGAACATACCATAATGAGCTTCTCCTGTGCACGGGTCATGGCTACATACAGTATCCGCAGCTCCTCCGCCTTGGCTTCCCGTTCCAGCGTCAGCGCCAGCGCCGTTTTGGAGACGGTGTCGTACCGCAGCCGGCGTTCCACCTCCACGCGCTCCGCACCAACGCCCAGCTGGGGATGGACCAGCACCGGCCGATCCAGGTCCTGTCGGTTGAAGCTCCTGTTCAAGTCAGCCAGAAACACCACCGGAAACTCCAGTCCCTTGGACTTATGCACGCTCATCAAGCGCACACCGCCCGCTGCACCTGCAGCGGTAATGGCCGGCGCATCGCCGCTTTCCAGCAGCTGCCGTACCTGCCGTACACAGTCAAACAGGCTCGTTCTGCCGCCCTGCACAAGCCGCCGTATATAGTCATACAGTGCCCTCAGACGCGCCTGGCGGGCTGTACCGTCCTCCATGGCACCGAAGATCGCCTGCACCCGGCAGCGGTCATAGATATACCACAGCAGCTTATCGGCGGACAGTTCTCGCGCCACCTGCCGCAGCTCATGCAGCAGCGACAGGAACGCCTGCGCGTCCTCACCCTCATCCTGCCGCAGCGCCTCGTAATAATCCCCCTCACGCTGTACGGCCCGTATCTCCGCCAGCCGGTCGGCGCTCATGCCTACCAGTGGCGAACGCAGCACCGCGATCAGCGGCACATCCTGCCGTGGGTTATCCACCACCTCCAGCAGTGACAATACCACTGCGACCTCCATCGCCGAGAAGAAATCCTCACTTTCCCCGCCGTCGCAGGGGATCCCCTCCCGTGCCAAGGCGGCGGCGAATACCGTCTGCCGGGCGCTGGGTGAGCGCATCAGTATCACGATATCCTCCGGTGCTGCCGGACGCATGGTGCCGTCCTCACCCCGGACAGTGAACCCTTCGTCCAGCATACGGCGAATACGCTTTGCCACAAACCGCGCCTCGGCCTCCGCCCGGTCGAACCGCTGCTCCGGTGTGTCCTCCACAGCCAGATAGTGGAACTCCGTCTCCCGCGGCACCTCCGGATAGTATTCCGCCCCAAAGTGAAGATGCTGCTCCTCTGTATAATCCAGCTCGCCCATTTCCCGGGACATCAGCGCCGCAAACACAAAGTTCGCAGCCGCCAGCACCTCCCGGCGTGACCGGAAGTTCCGGCTCAGTACCCGCCGCCGTGGCGCACCTGGCGCAGCGTGGTCCGCATCGGCATAGGTCCTGTATTTTTCCAGGAATATCCCCGGTTCCGCCAGCCGGAACCGGTAGATGCTCTGCTTCACATCGCCCACGGCAAAGATATTCTCTCCCTGCCGCGATACCGCCCGGAAGATACAGTTCTGCACTTCATTAGTGTCCTGATACTCGTCCACCATGATCTCCCGGTACCGCCGGGACACCTGCTCGCCAAGCTCCGTGGGCGTTCCGTCCTGGCGGCACAGCATCTGCACGGCGTAGTGTTCCTGGTCAGAGAAATCCATAGCGTTCCGCCGCACCTTCTCTGCCCGGAACCGCTCGTCGAAGTCCCCTGTCAGTGCCAGCAGCGCCCGCATAGCGGGCGCGATGACCTGCAGATCGCCCAGCAACTCCGTCTCCGCCGTCTGATACGGCGCGGACAGCTTCTTCAATGCGTCACGGCACTTTTCCAGCACCGCCCGCGCCGCGTCCTTCGCCCCGGCGCACTCGTCCCCCTTCACCACGCCCATCCGCCGGAAGGCCGGCTGCACACGGCCCATGGCATCCCAGCCTTCCCGGGCCGCGGCCGCGTATTCCCGCAGCTGCGCCGCCGTTTCCAAAAACCGATCTCCATAGGCGTTATACACGCTCTCGCAGTCTTCCATATCCTTCACGGCGCGTTCCAGCCGCCCCGCCCAGTAACTGGCGCGGCGCACCGTGTCCTCCATGATCGTCCGGCCGTACACGCTGTCGCCCAGCCGTTCCGGCAGGTTCGCCCAGCTCTCCGCAGCCTTCTCCAACCACTTGTCCGGGTAGGGATGGCTCTGCAATTTTCCGTGCAGCTCCGGCACCAGCGCCGCCAACGCCCGGTCATCCCGGCCGAAGCCCAGCGTCTCCGCCAACGCCCGGCAGCCCTCGTCCCCCTGCTCGATCCGCTGATAGAACGCCTCCAGTGCATCCTCCAGTGCCCGCTGCTTCAGCACGCCGGCCTCCGTCTCATCCAGGATACGGAAGTCCGGCGTCAGACTCCGCCCATCCACCGGCTCCAGCAGATGGATATGCTCCCGCAGCAGCCCTGCACAGAAGCCGTCCACCGTCTTGATGTCCGCCTGATACACCCGGAACATCTGCTGCCGCAGGTGACTGTTCTCCGGGTCCTGTGCCACCCGCTTCGCCAGCTCTGCGGCCAGCTTTGTCCGCAGTTCGGCGGCAGCGGCGCGGGTAAATGTGATAATAAGGAAATCGTCTATGTGGCAGTGTTCCTCCGTCAGATAAGCGAACACACGCTCTACCAGCACCTTCGTCTTGCCGGATCCGGCGGCGGCGGACACCAGCAGGCTGCCACCCCGGTCCTCCACTGCCCCACGCTGCTGTGCCGTCAGTTGGATATCAGCCACGGCGCGTCACCTCCTCGTCCACCAGCTGCCAGAATTCTTCCGGCGTGGTCTTTTGCAGATAATGGGGCTTGTCCCGTTTCTCGTCAAACCAGCAGGCCGACGCGAAGGGACACCAGTCGCAGGCACTTTCCTGAGGCCCCCTGCGGCATGGATCTGCGTCAATATTGCCATCGCCCAGCTCCCGGGCTACCTTCCGCAGCAGCTCGTCCACATACCGACCCATTTTGCCCATCTGAGCTGCATCCGCCAACACACTGGCCGCCAGACCGCTGACCGAACCGTCCTTTTTCACTGCAATAGGCAAATAGCAGGGTGACTCCAGCGCGCTGTGCTCCATGGCTGTCAGCACCTCTGGGTCGGACAGCACCATGCCCGTCCGACGCAGCTCGCCCCGCAGCAGCGCAGCCAGCTTGTCCGGCGCGATGGCCCGATCCGCCTTTTTAACGACGTCCCTCGCCGGCAGGTACAGCACTCCCGCCGGCTCCACCGCCGCCCCAAAATAGTCCCCGCCGTACCGCTGCAGTGCGAAAAGATACAGCAGCATCTGAATACCCAGGCCGTAGCGCACATCCGCCAGATCAAAAGCCTTTTTCCCGGTTTTGTAGTCCACTACTCGCAGATATAGCTTCCCGTTCTTCAGCCAGCCGTCCACCCGATCCACCTTACCGGTGACGGACAGCGTGGTATCTCCCGCCGTCACCGTGACGGCAGGCAGCTGTCCGTTTTTGCCGCCAAAGCCCAATTCAAAGGCCACAGGCCGGAAATCCGAATGCTCCAGCTCATCCAGCACGTTCTCAACAATGACCAACGCCGTCTCCCGCAGCCGGGAAAACAGATACCGGAACCGTGCGCTCTTCTCGCCGTAGCCGTCGATGACCGTCCGGACATACTCATCCGTATACCGCCGCACCAACGCCGCCAGCGCCGGTCTTTCCGGCCGCTTCCCCTGCTGCTCTACCTCCCGCAGGACATTCTCCAGCAGATAGTGGATAAACGTCCCCACCTCCGGCGCCTGGAAATCCGCCTTTGTCCGTTCCCTGGCCCGCAGGCCGTACTCCATGAAATAGCCAAAGTGACAGCTCTTCACCTGGTCCAGCCGCGAGGCGGACATGGCCAGCGTACTGCCGTACAGGCTGCGTACCGCCCCGGGTGACAGCCTTCCCCGGCCCATAGCCCGGGCCGCTGCCATCTTCTCCAGCGTACCGCCCTGTCCATGCATCTCAAAATAACGCCACAGCGCACCGCCGGGCCGCTGTCCCGCCAGTGCCAGTGCCGCCGCAGGCAGTCCGCAGCGGTACGCGCCGTCTTCCCGTTGTATTTCCACTTGCGGAAACAGCTTGCGGATACGCTCTACCACAAAGGACGGCAGCAGCTTCGCCCCCGACTCATCGCCGGCGCACCAGGACACGGTCAGTGTCTCCGTTGGCTGGGCCAGGGCGGCATAGATATTCTGCAGCTCATTGCTCAGCGGGTCGAACGTGGCGTCGGACAGCAAGATTCCCTGCTGCTGCAAAAGCTCACGCTCCTGTTCGTCCAATATACCGCCGCCCTTCTCCACCGTGGGCAGCACATGGTCATTGGCGCCCAGCAGGAAAAGATGCCGCACTGTATGGCGGTCATTTCGCGTCAGGGGGCTTACCTTTACCTGGTCCAGCGCAGCGGGTATGGTGGCCACGGCATACTGGCTCAGCGTCAGCCGCAGCAGCCGCGCAAACTCATCGCCGTCCACCTCCGTGTCACCCAAAAGCGCCACGAACTGATCCAGCACATCACAGAATATCCGCCACAGCTGGGCATACTCCTCTGCCGCCTGCATCTGCCCCTGCTCCAGCAATTCTTTCTCCCGCTGTTCCAACACGGCCGGTGTACCAGCGTCCTCCGCAAATCTGTAAAGTGCTTCAGCTTTACCTCTTACCGTTTTATTGACTTTCATCCCATCACTCAGGGTAAGAAACAGTTTTCTGACTTTTCTTCTGACCGCGTTTATCTCGGCCAGCTGTTCCCGGCGATAATCAGTTATCTCTCCGCTGTATCCATCCGGATCCGCCGTCCAGTCGGCGTCCCGCAGCCACATATTACCCCGAATTTCCCAACGGATCACGTAGTTTTCCAGAAGATCGCATTCCGCCGCTGACAGGTCTGTCATGCCGGTCTTCAGGCACCGGAACACGTCCTCATACTCAAAGCCGCCTGTCACTGCGTCGACGGCGGACAGCAGCAGCGTCAGGACCGGCTGCTCCAAAATGTCGCTCCGGCGGCTGATATAGGCGGGAACATCGTCCCGGCGGAACACGGCCTCCAGCAACGGGCCATATACCTCCATATTCCGCGCCGCCACGGCCATCTCACGCCAGCGAACGCCCTTTTGTGCCAGCGCCCGCAGCTGCGCAGACACATATTCCACCTCAGAATAGGCGGTATTGGCCTGGTACAAGGTGATGGGCGGCGTGCTGCCCGTCCACGCTTTTTCCGCGCCGAGGAAGTATCGCTCCAGGTGCGAAAACGCTGTGTCGCCGTTCATGACAAGGTTTTCTACTTCACAACTACAACCGGCGTCCTTTTCCAGTCTGCGCAGGCGTTCCCGCTGCTGTATGCCGTTGCGGAAGAGCTGCGGGTCACTGTCATCGCCCAGCAGAGTCACTGTAACAGAGTTGGCCTGTTTTAGCGCGGCGGCAATGATGTCCTCCTCCGTTCGGTTGAAATAGGAAAACCCATCAATGTAGATATCTTTTCCGCATAAATAATCCGAATTCGGCAGTTTATCGCAGAGTTTCTGCACTTTTGACCGGGCATCAAAGTCGCCGCCGTGGAGTCGCGCGTCATAAGCGCCGAACAGCAGCGCCGTAGAGCGCAGCTTATCTCCGGCGGCGCCCGGAATGTCCTGAACCTGTTGCAGCAGAAGGGACGGCGCGATTTTATAGGCGTACAACTCATCGGACAGGGCCACCAGCTCCCGCAGAAAGGCCGGGCGCTGTGACGGCTTGGAAAACACCGTCAAATATGATGAAACTTCCTGCAAGGCGCGGCGCATTATCAGTATTTTACCACCATTATCTAACGTTATATCGGATATGCCTCCGGTTTGTGACAGTACGCGGGTGGCAAGGCTCTGGAAGCTCAGCACCTCCCCGTCACGGCTGGCGGTATCCCCCAGCGCGCGGCAGAGATCCAGCTCCGCCTCGTGGGTGGCGTGCTCCGGTACCAGCAAAATCTGCGGGCGCTCAAACCGTTGTGCCGCAATGGTTTCGAGCACCAGCTTACTTTTTCCCGCACCGGCGCGGCCGGTGATGATACGCAGCTTCACCGCGTCACCTCCCCTGTTTTCTCCCCCATAGTATACCGCAAACCGTCCCTTATGGGAAGTAAAAGTCGAAAAAAGGACGCGGGATCTTCCCGCGCCCTTTGACGGTGTATGTTACTTTTGTTTACTTAAGGCTGCTTTTGTTGGTGCTCTCCTGCGCTCTTATTTATACCTTTTTGTCACCTGCGGTACACCATAGCGCAGCGTTTGTTAAAGGGTCATGGTACGGCGCAGCTCGTCCCGGTTTTCCACCGTGACGGTCACCAGACGCACCCGAGGATGACCCGCCACCGCCCGGAGAAATTCCGTATCTGCTTTTTGCAGAACACCCAGAACGGGAAGGTCACCGTCCAGGGCCGCGAGCACCGCTTCGCAGAATTTTTTGGCACCGGACTCCGCCGGGCCCAGCTCGTCCATCAGCAGGACGTCCCCGTCACGGTCACGCAGGGCCGCCGTGCCCAGCGTGTCGAACCTATCGCAGGAATAAGCGCCGCCGTAAAACAGCAGATTTTCCGCCGACGGTACTCCGCCCACCGCGGGCAGCAGGTGCACAGAGGGCCGGTCCAGCACTCCTGTTACCCGCACCGTGCGGAAGCCGCAGGGTGTATGCCCGGCCAGCAGGCAGCGCGCCAGCGTGGACTTGCCCACGCCCTTGTCACCGGTGAGGAACAGATGGTCAGTGCATGGGGCAGCCATGGTGTACCTCCCCTGCCGCTTCGCGCCGTGCGGCACGGACGCAGATCATCTCACCGGCGATGGACACGGCGATCTCCTCCGGCGTCACGGCCTTGATGGGTGTGCCCACCGGCGTGTGGACAAAGGCGATCTTCTCCTCGGGAATGCCCGCCTCCCGCAGGCGCTGGTTCACGAAGGCCGTTTTCTTCCGGGAGCCGATGACGCCCACATAGGCCGTCTCGCCCCGCAGCACCTGCACCTCCGCCTGAAAGTCGTGCTCATGGCCGTTGGTCATGATGACCACATAGTCCTCCGGCGTCAGCGTCAGGTAGTCGCTGATGCGGTCAAAGTCGCCGCAGATGGTCCGGTCCGCCTGGGGAAAATGCTCCGCCGTGGCAAAGCCCGGCCGATCATCCACCACCACGGGACGGAAGCCAACCGTCCGCAGCAGAGGCGTCAGCGCACGAGCGATATGTCCCGCGCCGAAAATGACCGCGCGCTCCCCCACCGGCAGCGGCAGGGAGAACACGCCCTCGCCTGTCTCCACCGTCTCGGCGATATGGGGTGCGGCGCCGTCCAGCGGCAGCACCAGCCAGCCGGGCACACGGTCACGCACGCGGCGCAGCACCTCCGCCGCCAGCGCGTCCCAGACGCGATCCGACAACCGGGCGGGAGTGAACAGCACCGTCACATCGCCGCCGCAGGCCATGCCCAGCTCACCGTCACGGGAGAGCTTGAAGTCATACAGGGCGTCCACGTGCTGACCGGCCAGCAGCGCCCGGGCCAGCTGAATGGACCGCAGCTCCACCGCGCCGCCGCCGATGGTGCCGGAGAGCAGACCCTCCGCCCCCACCAGCATCTGGCTGCCCGCGCCGCGGGGGGCAGAGCCGTCATCCCACACGATGGTGGCCAGCACGGTGTCCTTCTGCTTTTCCCGCTGGTAGAGCAGGGTCTGGAAGATGTTGTTCATACGCGTCTCCTTTCAAGGGCCATAGGGATCGGCGGTGCCGCTCCCTGTTCGTTTATTCAGCCGGCGGCCTCCACAGCGGGGAGAGAATTTGCCACCAGCGCGTTGTACTGGTCGATGGTCAGGTCGCAGTGGTAGAACAGCTGGAAATAGGTCTGGGTGACCTCATACATATCGTAATCGGCAGCCTCGGGGTACAGGACCTTGGCCATCCACTGCATACCCAGGATGCGCTGGACGCTTGGCGGGAAGCCCATCCAGTTGTAGGGGCCGAAGGGCACCTCGTAATACTTGCCGTCCTTGATGGCAGGTATGGTCTGCCAGTTCTCGTTACCGGCCACGGTGCTGTAAATGCTGCCGGGGGCGAAGAACACGATAGAGGGGTCCCAGTTCAGGATCTGCTCCATGTCCACCTCGTTGCCGGTACCCTTGGAGGAGGGCTCGTCCACCACAGCCAGATTATTGCACAGCATATCGACGACCTCGGCGTGATAGGAGTCCCTGGCGATGACGTTCAGGCCCTCTTCACCGGTGATATACAGGACATCGGCCTTCTCCACGCCGTCCACGATGGCCTTGACGGTGTCATAGGCATTGCGGCAGTAGTCGGCCAGGGCCTGACCCTCGTTGGGCATAGCCAGCAGGTCGCTGAGCATGGCATAGGTATCGTCCATGGAGGCCAGGTAGGCGTCAATGTGGACAAAGGGGATTCCGGTCTGTTCCTGCAGGCCGTCCAGGTCCTCCGCCATGGTGCTCTTGGGCTCGCCCACATCGATGACCACGTCGGGCTCGGCCGTCAGCAGCGTCTCCAGGTTCAGCTCGCCCTTGCCGCCGTACAGCTGGCCCAGCAGGGGCAGGTCCAGATACTTCTGGTCAAAATAGTTCTCAGCGGTCGCGTCCCAGGCATTGGCCACACCCACCATCTTGTCCGGGGCGATGGCAAAGACCACCATCTGGGCCAGCGGGCCGGAGACGGCGACCTTCTGGATATCGGTGGGGACGGTGACCTCGCGGCCACAGGAGTCGGTGAACACGCGGGTGGTGTCCTCCGTCCGGGTGCTGTCGTCGGTCTTGTCGTCCTGGGCCTTCCGGCCGCAGGCAAACAGGGTCAGGCTCATCACCAGCGCCAGGACCAGCGCCAGCAATCGTTTTGTCTTATTCATATGCGTTCTCCTTCTTCTGTTGAAAATGCAATCATTCCAAAGCGGCGGACGCCGGGCAGCTGCCACGGGAAGTCCGGATCGCCGGTGGAAATAAGTTTGGCGCGGAGATCGTCCTCCGCAGGCGCTCCCCCGCCGTAGAGGGTCAGGAATGTCCGGGCATCCTCCAGAGTGCGGAAGGGCTGGGGAAAGTCCAGCGCCGCACGCTGCGCCGTATAGGGGATACCGTGGGCGTCCAGCACACCGCAGGCGGCATCGAAGCTATGGCGGCCCGGCGCACGGGGTACCCCGGAAAAGCGGTGGCACACGTCGTCACGCACCACGGCCAGCACCGTGCCACGGCATTGGCGGAGGGCAGCGGCCAGTATCTCCTCCATGCTGCCGAAAAAGCAGAACACCATGGCGTCGAAGGGCACCGGCGGCGTATAGGCCAGCACATCGGCGCACAGGGGCGTCACATTGGCAACGCCCCGGGCGTCCAGCTCCTGCCGCAGGACGGACAGGGCCGCGGCGTCGCGCTCCGCCGCCGTGATATGGGCCGCATGGGGCGACAGGGCCAGAGACAGATATCCCAGGCCGCAGCCGGCGTCGCAGATATGATCCGTGGGCTTCAGGTACGGCAGCAGCAGCGCCGTCAGCTTTTCGTGGAAGTCGGTGCGGCGGCAGGCATCGGCCATGAAGCGGACAGTGTCCGCCGACCAGCTAAACATGGCGGTCACCTCCCCGCACCGGCAGCAGGGCCGCGCCGTCGGGCGTATCCAGCAGCACGGACTCCACACCGTAGAGCTGCCGGATCAGGTCCGGCGTCAGCACGCTCCGGGTATCGCCCTCCGCCGCCACGCGGCCCCCTTGCAGGGCCAGAACGCGGCGGGAAAAACGCAGGGCGTGCTGGGGATCGTGGGTGGAGAGCAGGACGGTGTAGCCCTGCTCCGACAGGGAACGCACCTGCTCCAGCACACGGAGCTGGTTGCCGTAATCCAGAGAGGCGGTGGGCTCGTCCATGATGAGGAGCTCCGACTGCTGGCACAGGGCGCGGGCAATGAGCACCAGCTGCTGCTCGCCGCCGGAGAGGGCGGCGAAGTTCCGCTGCGCCAGGTGGGCCACACCCAGCTGCTCCAGGGCGGTCAGAGCCTGCTGCTCCAGGGCCTTGGAGGGGCTCTGGAACGGGGACAAGTGCCGGGTCAGGCCCATGAGGGCGGTGTCCAGCACGGAATAGCCGAAGGTGGGACGGTGTATCTGCGGGATGTAGGCGATGCGGGCCGCCAGCTCCCGGCGGGAGAAGGTCCGCACGTCGCGGCCGTCCAGCGAGATGGCGCCGGTGTAGCCCTCCAGGCCGCCCAGCAGGCAGCGGAAGAGGGTGCTCTTGCCGGTACCGTTGGCACCCAGCACGGAGAGGAAATCCCCGGCGGGCACGGTGAAGGAGACATCCTCCAGCACCGGCAGGGCCTTGGGATAAGCGAAGGTCAGGTGCGATACCGTGAGGGTCACAGGCGGTCGCCTCCCTTCACCATGAGGTAGATAAAGAACGGCGCGCCCACGAAGGCCGTCAGGATACCGATGGGGATCTCCGTCGCCGCAAGGGTGCGGGCCAGGTCGTCCACCAGCAGCAGAAAGGCCGCGCCGAACAAACAGGCCATGGGCAGGAGCCTGCGGCAGTCGTTACCCACGAGGCGGCGGCTGAGATGGGGGATCACCAGACCCACCCAGCCGATCATGCCGGAGACGGAGACGGCGGAGGCCGTCAGCACCGTGGCGCAGAGGATCACCGCCAGACGCAGGCGGTCCGTGTGGACGCCCATGGCGCGGGCTTCATCCGGCGAGAGGGTCAGCAGGTTCATGCGCCAGCGGAGCAGCAGCAGGGGCGTCAGCCCTGCCGCCATACAGACGGCGGCAAAGGCGACGGTGTGCATACGGGTGCCGGAGAGACTGCCCATGAGCCAGTAGGTGATCTGGGGCAGTTGGTTGGAGGGATCAGCCACCAGCTTGATATAGGAGGTACAGGCCGAGAACAGCGAGCCTACCATGATACCGGCCAGCAGGAGGTTCACCACACGGCTGCCCCGGGTTCGGCGGCCCACCAGATAGACCAGGGCCACGGACAGCAGGCTGGCCAGGAAGGCGAAAACGGTGACCATCACGGTGCTCTGGCCCGTCAGGATCGCCAGCGCCGCACCGAAGCAGGCACCGGAGGACGCGCCCAGGATATCCGGTGCGGCCATGGGGTTCTGGAACACGGTCTGGTAGGCGGTGCCGGCGGCGGAGAGGCCGCAGCCCACCAGGCAGGCCAGCAGGATGCGGGGCAGGCGGACATTCCACACGGCGATGGCCATGTTGTCCGTCCAGGTCTGTTCAATAGAAAAGACGCGGGAGAAGAGTATCTTTACCACCTCGCCCAGAGGGACGCCGTAGCGGCCCAGCACGAAGGACAGCAGAAACAGCGCCAGCAGCGCTGACGCCATGATCGTTATGCTGCGTGTGGGGTGCCGGGGCGTATGCATGGACGGGCCTCCCTTTTCAGTCTGTTCCGCTTCCGCGCGTACCGCGCGGAGGTTCGCTGTCTATTTTACAGGATAACGCAGAAAATGCAAGGGGCATTGTTCGGTATTGTCGTATGTTTGTCCGTCTATATCGTTTTTTGTGTTCAGAACGGCAGACCGGCTGCGGCCGTGGAATTTCCAGTTTCTGGGAGAAAGTGGTTCGTTTTTATGCATATTGCATAATACATATTGTGGCCGATTGTGCGATATGATGACGTTTTTTGTGAAAACACCGTTGACTTTGGAATTTTGCTTTGCTACAATAGGCCCAACATTTCCGAAGCGAAAGGAGGCGGCCGTGATGACCAAGACCACGAAGAAAGCCATGAATACCATGATGACCGCCGCCTGCGCCGGTGCTGCTTTCTGCTGCGCCTGCGCCGCTTCTCATACTGTCATCCTGTCCGTGCTGGGCGCCATTATTATGGCGTCCATTATTATTTGCGCTCTGGTGCTGGTACTGCTGGTACTGGCCGCCTCTGCACATACGCCATTGGCACGGATAACCGCATGACGCGCTGACACCTGATACAGCGAAGCGGCTCCGCCATTGGCGGAGCCGCTTTTTTGTATACCTGCGGCAGACGCCGCCGGCGCGGAGAGCGGGGACGCTGCGGATACCGCGGCCGACGCGGAGGCGTAAGCAAGTAAGCTACCTATCTTCCTCACAATAAGCCCATACACCCTCCCGGCGCTGCGCCGGGAGGGCGGAACGGGCGCCATGCAAAGGAATGACGACTATGACGAATTTGATACAAACATTGATAAGCGGGCTGAGCCTGGGGAGCATCTACGCGCTGATCGCACTGGGCTACACCATGGTCTACGGTATCGCCAAAATGCTGAACTTCGCCCACGGCGACGTGATCATGGTGGGCGCATACAGCGGCATTGTGGCGGTGGCGCAGCTGGGACTGTCCCCGTGGGTGACGGTGATCGTCAGCATCGTGGTATGCGCGGTGTTGGGCGTGGTCATTGAGTTCTGCGCCTATAAGCCCCTGCGGCAGGCGGCACCGCTGAGTGTGCTCATCACGGCCATCGGCGTCAGCTATCTTTTGCAGAACGCGGCGCTGCTGCTCTTCGGCTCGCAGCAGATGGCCTACCCCACATTGGTAAAGCTGGGCAGCTTCTCCGTGGGCGGCGTACAGGTGGACGGCATCACCGTGCTGACACTGGCGGTGACAGCGGTGCTGATGGCAGCGCTGACGCTGTTCATCGACAAAACGAAGCTGGGCAAGGCCATGCGGGCCGTGTCCGAGGACAAGGACGCCGCCACGCTGATGGGCATCAGCGTGGACAGGACCATCACGCTGACGTTTGCCATCGGCTCGGCGCTGGCGGCCTTCGCCAGTATGTTCTACGGCATGACCTATGTGTACATCAAGCCCACCACCGGCGCCATGCCCGGCATCAAGGCCTTTACGGCGGCGGTTTTCGGCGGTATCGGCTCCATCCCCGGCGCCATGCTGGGCGGCATACTGCTGGGCCTGATCGAGCAGATGTCCAAGACGTATATCTCTACCCTGTGGGCGGACGCCATCGTGTTCGCCGTGCTGGTGGTCGTGCTGGTGGTCAAGCCCACGGGCCTGCTGGGCAAGCCCATGCAGGAGAAGGTGTGAGGTGAAGGAAATGCAGCTGACACAGAAAAAAAGACAGCGCACGGACCTGCTGACCGTGGCGGCGGTGGCCGCACTGTTTGTGGTAATGGCGGCGCTGCTGTATACCGGGCACCTGACCCGGCAGGTAACGAATATGCTGGTGCCCGTTGCGGTGTACATCGTGATGGCGGTGTCGCTGAACCTGGTGGTGGGCCTGCTGGGCGAGCTGAGCCTGGGCCACGCGGGCTTCATGTCCGTGGGACTGTTCTCCGGGTGTCTGGTGGCGATCGCGCTGCACACCACCGCCCTGCCGCTGGGCGTGCGCCTGCCGGTGAGTATGCTGGCGGGCGGCCTGATGGCGGCGGTCTTCGGACTGCTGGTGGGACTGCCGGCCCTGCGGCTGCGGGGCGACTATCTGGCTATCGTGACGCTGGCCTGCGGCGAGATCATCAAGAACATCATCACAAACCTGAACATCACCGGCGGCGCGCTGGGTCTGGACACCTCCTCCATCTACGCCGGGGCGAAGGACCTTCTCCCCTACGGCGCGGTGCTGGTGCTGCTGACGGTGGCGGTGATGCTGAACCTGAAGCGGTCCAAGTACGGCCGGGCCATCATGGCCATCCGGGACAACCGCATCGCGGCGGAGTCCGTGGGATTGAACGTCACATGGTACAAGCTGGCGGTGTTCGTCATCGCAGCTTTCTTCGCAGGCTGTGCCGGCGTGCTGTACGGCCACTCACTGGCCAACATCAAGGCGGCTGCCTTTGATTACAATATGTCCATCGAGATCCTGGTCATCGTGGTGCTGGGCGGCATGGGCAGCGTACCGGGCTCCGTGATCTCGGCCATCGTGCTGACGGTGCTGCCGGAGGCGCTGCGCGAGGTGGCGGACTACCGTATGCTGGTGTATGCCATCGTGCTGATCCTGGTGATGCAGGCCACGAACAACCCCACGATGAAGCGGTTTTTTGCCTCTACTAAGGAAAAACTGACCCCCGGGCGAAAGGAGCGTGCGGCGCTGTGACGATGAAAACGAAATTGGTGAAGCGCCAGTCCTCCGTGCTGCTGCCGGAACGGGACATCGACAAGTCCCCGGTGCTGGAATGCGTGGGGCTGGGCGTGACCTTCGGCGGGCTGAAGGCGGTGGAGGACTTCGATCTGACCATCGGCCGGACGGAGATCGCGGGGCTGATCGGCCCCAACGGCGCGGGCAAGACCACGGTGTTCAACCTGCTGACGAAGGTGTATCAGCCCACAGCGGGCGCTATCCTGCTGGATGGCAAGGACACCCACAGCATGACCACCGCACAGGTAAACAAGGCCGGTATCGCCCGGACGTTCCAGAACATCCGGCTGTTCAATGATCTGACGGTGGCGGAGAACCTGATGGTGGCCATGAACGACTCGGTGCGCTACGGGCTGGCGGGCAGTATCCTGCATTTCCCCAGGTATGCGCGGGAGGAACGCATCGCCCGGGAACGGACGGAGGAGCTGCTGAGCATCTTCCACATGGAGAGTCATGCCGATGAACGGGCGGGCTCGCTGCCCTACGGCGCGCAGCGGCGGCTGGAGATCCTGCGGGCGCTGGCATCGAACCCGTGTCTGCTGCTGCTGGACGAGCCGGCGGCGGGCATGAACCCGTCGGAGACGGCGGAGCTGATGGAGAACATCCGGAAGATACGGGATACGTTCCAGATCGCGGTGCTGCTGATCGAGCACGACATGAACCTGGTGATGAACATCTGCGAGGGTATCTGCGTGCTGAACTTCGGGCACATCATCGCCAAGGGCACGCCGGCGGACATCCAGGCGGACCCGGCGGTCATTGAGGCGTATCTGGGACGGAAGAAGGAGGCGAGCGCATGAGCAGCGTGCTGCAGGTGGAGAACATCAATGTGTACTACGGCAGCATCCACGCGGTGAAGGACGTGTCCTTCCACGTGGAGCAGGGCGAGGTGGTGACGCTGATCGGCGCCAACGGCGCGGGAAAATCCACCACGCTGAACACCGTGGCAGGGCTGCTCCGCAGCCGCATGGGCAGCGTGCGCTTCATGGACGAGGAGCTGCGGCACGTGCCCAACCACAAGCTGGTGGGGCGCGGCATGGCTCTTGTGCCGGAGGGACGGCGCATTTTCCAGCACATGACGGTGCAGGAAAACCTGGACATGGGCGGCTATTGCCGGAGCGGTGACCTGAACGCAGACATCGAGAGCGTGTACGAGCGCTTCCCGCGGCTGAAGGAACGGCGGAAGCAGGTGGCCGGGACGCTGTCCGGCGGCGAGCAGCAGATGCTGGCCATGGGCCGGGCGTTGATGAGCCATCCCAAGCTGCTGATGCTGGACGAGCCGTCCATGGGTCTGGCGCCGCTGCTGGTGGAGCAGATATTCGACATCATCCGTCAGCTCCACGCCGACGGCACCACTATTCTTCTGGTGGAGCAGAACGCACAGGCGGCGCTGGCGGTGGCCGACCGGGGCTATGTGCTGGAAACGGGGCGCATCGTCACGGAGGGCACCGGCGCGGCGCTTCTGGAGAGCGACGCCATCAAGAAGGCGTATCTGGGCGGATAAGCATATGAAAAAAGACCGGCGGGTGCCGGTCTTTTTTTACGCCGTTAGATATAAGAAAACTTTATAGGATAACGGGCATTTACGCTTCGCAGGGGCAAAGCGGGCGGGTATAATGGTATTCGTAAATATACAGCACTTTGAAGGGCTAAAGGAGGGATGGTATGGCACGGTATGCGCCGGACCCAGCGCAGCGGGTGACGGTATTTCTGGGCGAGGCCGGGTGCGGCAAATCTGAGCTGGCGGTGCAGTGGGCGCTGACGGCGGCGGAGCGTGGACGGGATGTGCATTTCTTCGATCTGGACCAGACAAAGCCACTGCTGCGGTCAAGGGACGCGGCGGCCCTTTTGGAGGGCGCGGGGGTGACGGTGCACTTCGAGCAGCAGTGTGCCGACGCGCCCACGCAGGTGGGCGGACTGGTGCCGCTGCTGCTGGACAAGAACAAAAGCGTCATTCTGGACGTGGGCGGCAACGACACGGGGGCAAGGCTCATCGGCGGATACGCACACCTGCTGAAGAGTGCGGACGCATGGTTCGTGGTAAATCCATACCGGCCCTGGTCGGGGACGGTGGAGCACATCGACGGGACCCTGAGCGCCGTGCTGAAGGCGGCGCGGCTGGGCCTGCCGCGTTTTTTGCTGAACCCCACGCTGGGCATCGGCACCACGGCGGAGGAATTCTTAGTGGGCGTGGAGCAGGGGCTCCGGCTGCTGACGCCCTATGTAAAGGTGGAGGCGGCGGCGGTGTCGGAAACGCTGCTGCCGGAGGTCGAGGGCCGGACGGAGCTGCCGCTGCTGCCCCTCACACCGCGAATGACTGTCCCGGAGACGGGACTTGATGAAGGATAAGGAGGCATTGAAATGGCGCAAGTCACCATCCGCGCGGAGAGCTGCAAGAGCTGCGGCTACTGCGTGAAGTTCTGTCCCAAGGGCGTGTTGGCCGTGGGACACGAGGTCAACTCCAAGGGCTACCCCTTTGTGGTGGCCGCACACCCGGAAAACTGCATCGGCTGTGCCATCTGCGGACGTATGTGTCCGGACGCGGCCATCGAAGTGTATAAATAAGGAGGCGGGAGCATGGCAAGAGTATTTATGAAGGGCACTGAGGCCATTGCTGAGGCAGCGGTGCGGGCAGGCTGCCGGTTCTTTGCCGGCTATCCTATCACGCCGCAAAACGAGATACCGGAGTATCTGGCGCGGCGGCTGCCGGAGGTAGGCGGCAGCTTTGTACAGGGCGAGAGCGAGGTGGCGTCCATCAATATGGTGTACGGCGCCGCCGGTACCGGCACACGGGCCATGACCAGCTCCTCCTCCTGCGGCATCAGCCTAATGAGCGAGGGCGTCAGCTTCTGCGCCAGCGCGCGGGTGCCCATCGTATACGTCAATGTACAGCGGGGCGGCCCCGGTATCGGCACCATCCAGCCGGCACAGCAGGACTACACCCAGGCCACCAAGGCCAGCGGCAACGGCGGGTTCAGAATGCGGGTGTTCTCCCCCTCTACCGTGCAGGAGGCAGTGGACATGACCTACGCGGCCTTTGACCTAGCCCAGCAGGACCGGAACCCGGTGCTGATCCTCACCGACGGCGTGATGGGCACCATCATGGAGCCGGTGGCGCTGCCGCCGGAGCGCTCCGCCGAGGAGGTCAGGGCACTGAAGGACCAGTGCCGCCCCTGGGCGGCGGTGGGTCACGATTCCTATAAGGAGCCCCGCGCCACCATCGATGCCGGGCGCTGGGACACCAAGGAGCAGGAGCGCCACTGCAAAAAGGCCGAGGAGCTGTACAAGAGCTGGCCCAGCGAGGCGGAGACGCTGTATCTGGACGACGCCGAGGTGGTCGTCACCGGCTACGGCATCTGCGGGCGTATTGCACGCTCGGCGGTAAAGCTGCTGCGGGCCAAGGGGCACAAGGTGGGCTTCATCCGCCCGAAAACACTGTACCCCTTCCCTGCCGACGTGTACGCGGGGCTGGACTCTGACAGGGTCAAGGCCATTCTGGACGTGGAAATGTGCATCCCCGCCCAGATGGTGGACGACATCCGGCTGGCCATCAACGACCGCTGCCCCATCGAGACGTGCCTGCACGCAGGCGGCGAGATCATGGGACGCGGCGAGGTCATGGATGCGGTCAGGAAACTGCTGGAAGGATAAGGAGGCGTCGGACATGGAAAAGATATATGCAAGAACAAAAGGCATTCAGCCCGACATGGTGGACGGCTTCTGCCCCGGCTGTATGCACAGCACCCTCTTCAAGCTCATCGGCGAGGTGCTGGAGGAGATGGATATGCTGGACAAGTGCACCTGCGCCATCGGCGTAGGCTGCTGCGGTCTGGGCATGGGATACTTCACCTACGATTATCTGCTGGCCGCCCACGGGCGGGCCTGCGCCGTGGCCACCGGCGCCAAGCGCAGCAATCCCGACACGCTGGTGTTCACCTATCAGGGCGACGGCGACCTGGCCTCCATCGGTCTGGCGGAGACCATGTCCGCCGCCAACCGGGGTGAGAATATCTCCGTGATCTTTGTGAACAACGGTATCTATGGCATGACCGGCGGACAACTGGCCCCCACCACGCTGGTGGGCATGAAAGCCACCACCGCGCCTAAGGGGCGTGATCCCAGGGAGCACGGCTACCCCATGCATGTGTGCGAGATACTGAACCAGCTGACAGCCCCCTACTATCTGGAGCGCACCAGCTGCAACAACCCCGCCAATGTGGCCAGGACGAAGGCGGCCATCCGAAAGGCATTCCAGAACCAGCTGGACGGCAAGGGCTTCTCGCTGGTGGAGATCATTACCAGCTGTCCCACCAACTGGGGGCTGGAGCCGCTGGAGGCGCTGGGCTTTCTGGAGGAAAAAATGTTCAAGGAGTTCCCCCTGGGGGTCATCCGGGACAAGGATAAGGAGGGCGCGTGATGGAACGAAATCTGATGGTCGCCGGGTTCGGCGGACAGGGCGTGATGACGCTGGGCAAGTTCCTGGCGGAGGCCACCTGCGAGAGCACCGACAAAAATGTGACGTTTTTCCCCTCCTACGGCGCGGAGCAGCGGGGCGGCACCGCCAACTGCTATGTGGTCATCTCCGACGACGATATCGGCGCGCCGCTGGGCGATCAGATGGACGACCTGATCGTCATGAACGACCCCAGCCTGAGCAAGTTCCTGTACAAGCTGGTGCCGGGCGGGACGCTGTACATCAACAGCTCCATCGTCAAGAGCGAGATCACGCGCACGGATATCAAGGTGGTAAAGGCTCCGGTGACGGAGCTGGCGCTGGAGATGGGCAGTGCCAAGGTGCTGAACATCATCATGTTGGGCGTGTACGTGGGCTATACCCAGGTGGTGCCGGAGGACGTGGTGTGGCGCACCATAGAGCACAAGCTGGGCAAAAAGCCGGCGCTGCTGCCGCTGAACCGGCAGGCCTTTGAGTTGGGATTGAAGCTGGGTCGGGAGCAGCGATAAAAAGGGCTTGATTTTTACCCTTTAAAGCGTTAGAATATGCCATCGGCAAAAACAGGCGGCCTCCCTGCCGGGGAGGCTGCGGACACATACTTCAGACAAGGAGGAAACGCTGTGTACTACCAGGTATCAAAGGAATTTTTCGATAAGCTGCCCAACGCCTGCTTCGGCGCGGTGGCGGTGCGCGGGCTGGACAACACCCACGACATACCGGAGCTGGAGGAGATGCTGGCCGGGAATGTGGCGGAGTGCGAGGCCTATTTCACCGGCAAAAAGCCCAAGGAGACGGAGGATATCCTGCCCTACCGGGCGGCGTTCACCGCCCTGGGCATCAACCCCAACAAGTTTATGTGCTCCATCGAGGCGCTGCTGACCCGTATCGCCAAGGGCAAGGGTTTCCCCCACATCAATGCGGCGGTGGACCTGGGCAACGCGGTGTCCATCAAGCACAGGCTGCCCATGGGCGCCCACGATCTGGACACCATCGCAGACGGGCTGGACGTCCGGCTGGCGGAGGAGGGCGACACGTTCATTCCCTTCGGCTCCACCGAGGAGGAGTCACCGGACGTGGGCGAGGCGGTATATGCCTGCGGCCACGAGATACGGACCCGGCGGTGGACCTGGCGGCAGTCCGAACGCGGCAAGATCACCGAGAACACCAAGGCCATCCTGTTCCCCATCGACGGTTTCTCCGATGTGAACGCGGCGGAGGTACAGGCGGCGGCGGACGAGCTGGTGGCGCTGCTGAAAAAGTATTTCGGCGAGGGGCTGGAGATCGAGACCGGCACCGTAACGAAGGAGCAGCCGCGGTTCGAATTCTTCAAATAAGCAAAAAAGAAACGCCTATGGGCGTTTCTTTTTTTGCTTATTTGTCCGCATCGGCGGCGGCACGAAGGGCACGGAGGAAGGAACGGACCACCGCGTCGCCCTTGACGCCGGGGCGCAGGGCCACGCCCAGCTCGCGGCAGCAGGGCGGGTCCATGGCGCGGACGGTCAGATCCTGGCGGGCGTAATAGTCCAGCTCCAGCCGGGAAAAAACGGTGCTGCCCAATCCGGCGGCCACGGCGGCCAGGACAGAACGGTTGTTCATACGGTCATCGGTGTAGACGGGCTCCACGCCGGCACGGGTGAACACGCGGGTGGTGTCGGTGTTGGTGCCGTAGTCGGGGATGATAACGGCACGGCCGGCAAACCAGGTCACGGGCACGGGGTCCGGTACATCGCTGTCCGGCGGCAGAACGGCCAGGAAAGGATCGTCACAGAGCCTGATCCAGTCCATATCCGTGCCGGTGAAGCGCTTGTCGGTAACGCCCAGCTCCACACTGCCGTCGCGGAGCCAGTTGTCCACCTGCATGGGGCTGCCGGAGATAACGCTGACGGTGATCTGGGGATACTCGGCCTTCAGCGCCGCCACGGCACGGGGCACCCAGCGGGTGGAGACGGTGTCCAACGCCGCCAGGCGCAGGGTAGCCTGCTGGGCACACTTGCAGGCGTTGATCTCGCCGTTCAGGGCATCGTAGACCTGCAGCAACCGGTGGATCTTGGGCATGAGGGTCTTGCCTGTCTCGCTGAGGCGGACGCCGCTGTAGCTGCGGTCCAGCAGGCGCAGGCCGATCTCGTTTTCCAGGCTGTTCATCATGTAGGTCAATCCCGCCTGGGAGTAGCCCAGCGTCTCTGCGGCGCGGGAGAAGCTGCCGGCCTCCTGAATGACGGCCAGGGCCTGTAATTTCTGGATATCCATGGCGGCACCACCTATAAAGAAAACTGATAGGTATACTATGGCGCAGGGCAGGTGGTTTGTCAAGAGGGACCGCACGGTTTGGGTGGACGAATTCGGTGAGAAATATGAGATATCGGCATGATCGGAACCCCCTACCCGGGTTGCGCCGTGGAGAAAATTGAGGTATGATACACTATATATAATCGCGGGAGGCAGGACATGGGCGCTGACGGGGCACGGAAAAGAAAAATAGCGGTGGTCGCGGCGCTGGCTGCGGCGGTGGTGCTGCTGGTCCTGCTGGAGCTGCTGGTGGGGTCCTCCGGGATGTCGGTGCGGCAGTGCGTTTCGGCGCTGTTCGGCAGCGGGGACAGCGCGGCGGTGCGGATCATGCAGCACATTCGTCTGCCGCGGCTGCTGGCCGCCGTTATTGCCGGGGCGGGATTATCCGTATCCGGACTTATCATGCAGACGGTGCTGGGCAATCCCATGGCCTCCCCCGCCACGCTGGGCGTGTCCAACGCGGCGGTGTTCGGCGCGAACCTGTCCATCATCGCACTGTCGGGCGGGTTTCTGTCCACCGGCAACAACCTGACCAGCTATACGGCGGGAGCAGATCCCTTTGCCACGTCGGCGCTGGCCTTTGTGTTTGCGGCGGGCTCTGTGCTGGTGGTGCTGGCGCTGTGCCGGCTGCGGGACTTCTCCCCCAACGTGGTGGTGCTGGCGGGTATCGCACTTGGCTCTGTGTGGACGGCGGCCACCACGATCTTGCAGTTCTACGCCACGGATGTGGGGCTGTCCGCCGCGGTGATCTGGAGCTTCGGCGACCTGGGCCGCGCTACATACCGGGCTGACTGGATCATGCTGGCGGTGACGGCGGCGGGGATCGCGGTCTTTGCGGCGCTGGCCTGGCGGTACAATGCGCTGCTCAGCGGCGGGGATGCCGCGGGCAGCATGGGCGTGAACGTGGCGCTGCTGCGGTGGGTATCCCTGCTGCTGGCATCGCTCATCACGGCGGTGTGCGTGTCGTTCCTGGGGATGATCGGCTTTGTGGGTATCATCTGTCCCCACGCGGTCAAGCGACTGGTGGGCCACGACCACCGGTGGGCGCTGCCGGCGGCGACCCTGTGCGGCGGCGCGCTGCTGCTGGCGGCGGACGCGGTGAGCCGCAGTATCGGCAGCGGCTCCGCCCTGCCGGTGGGGGCCATCACCTCCCTGTTGGGCGCGCCGTTTTTCCTGACGCTGATCTTTGGAAAAAAGGAGGGCGGTGTATGCTGAAGGTGGAACACGTGACCTTCCGCTATGAACGGCGGGGCGCACCGGTACTGCGGGACGCCAGTCTGTCACTGGAAACAGGACAGGTAGGTGTGCTGCTGGGCCGCAACGGCTGCGGCAAAACCACATTGCTGAAAACAACGCTGGGGCTGTGTACACCGGAGCAGGGGCAGATCCTCTTTGACGGACAGGCGCTGGGCGCCATGAAACGGCAGCAGCGGGCCCAGGTGGCGGCCTACGTGCCCCAGGAGCTGCAATTCGGCGCGCTGCGTGTATACGACGCGGTGCTGGCCGGGCGGGTGAGCCGCTTCGGCATACAGCCCGGTGCGGCGGACCGTACGGCGGCGGAGGCCGCGCTGGCGGACATGGACCTGACGGCGCTGGCGGAACGGAATGTGCAGACGCTGTCCGGCGGCGAGAGGCAGAAGGTGGCCATTGCCCGGGCGCTGGCCCAGGAGCCGAAGCTGCTGGTATTCGACGAGCCCACAGGCAACCTGGACGTGGCCAACGAGCAGCGGATCCTGCGGCAGGCACGGCGGCTGGCCCGGACACGGGGCATGACGGTGCTGTGCACCCTGCACGACCTGAACCAGGCCATGGCCTATGGTGACAGGCTGTTCCTCATGCGGGACGGACAGGTACGATACGCCGGAAACGGGGACATACTGACCCCGGAGACGGTGTGGGATATATTCGGTGCGCGGGTGCGCGCGGCGGAGATCGACGGACAGAAAATACTGATAGGAGTAAACGAAGATGATTACTAAGAGAGTTTTGGCCCTGGTGCTGGCGCTGATGATGACCCTAACGCTGTTCGGCTGCGGCGAGAAGCCCGCGGAGGATGGCACAGATGACGCACCGAAAACCGTGACGATAACGGATATGATCGGCCGCCAGGTGGAGATCGTGCCGGGCAGCTACCAGCGGGTGGTGTGCATCGGCGCAGGCGCGCTGCGGCTATACAGCTATGTGGGTGACGTGAGCCTGCTGTGCGGTGTGGAGGACATCGACAACACCACGCTGGAGGAGCGTCCCAAGATGTTCGACGGTGTGGCGCGTCCCTATGTGATGGTGTACGGCGATACCTTCGCCGCCCTGCCCTCCTGCGGCGTGGGCGGCCCCAACGCTCAGGCGGCGGAGGCGGAGAAGATCCTGTCCTGTACGCCGGATATCATTGTCTCCGAGTATGAGGACACAGATAAGGCCGAAGCCCTGCAGCAGCAGGTGGGTGTGCCGGTCATCACCCTGCGGACCGGCGTGGACGGCGTGTTCAGCGAGGATTTCAGCGGCTCCATTACCCTGCTGGGTCAGGTGTTCGGCAAGGAGACCCGCGCTTCGGAGCTGCTGGCCTTTGTCAGCACGGAGACCGCGGACATTCAGGCCCGGACGGCGGATATCGCCGAGGACAGCAAGCCGGCGGTGTACATCTGCGGGCTGGGCAACTGGGGCACCACCAACCACCTGATGACCATAGAGAGCTACAGCACGTTTACCGTGGCGAACATCAAGAACACCGTCAGCGGACTGAGCGCCAAGGGCGTACAGCCCATCGAGGCCGAGAAGTTCACGGCACTGGGACCGGACATGGACATCATGCTCATCGACGCGGCGGCGGTGAAAAACATCAAGCCCCTGTACGCGGAGGACAACGGCCTGTTTGACAGCTGCAAGGCGTGGCAGGAGGGCAAGGTGTATCTGCAAATGGCGTACAACGCCTACTACACCAACTATGAGATCGCGCTGGCCAATGCCTGGTTCTCCGCCAAGTGCGTCTATCCGGAGCAGTTCACGGACATTGACATGACCGAGAAGCTCAACGAGATCACCGGCGCTTTCCTGGGCAAGGGCATTGCGGAGGAGATCTATCGGATGCCCAACAGCTTCGGCGGCTATCAGCAGATCGACACGGCCACGTTCTTCGCGTGAGGGCGGCGGCATGATCGACAAGCGGGATGTACAGGCGTTCTTTGACCGGCTGGCACCGGACTGGGACGCGGGCATGGTGCGGAATGAGGCGGTCATCGCCCGGATACTGGATAACGCCGGGGTATGCGAGGGCTGCACGGTGCTGGACGTGGCCTGCGGCACCGGCGTGCTGTTCGGCGACTATGTAAAGCGCGGCGCGGCGCGGGTAACGGCTGTCGACCTGTCGCCGGAAATGGTGGCGCGGGCGGCGGAAAAGGCCGCCGGGACGCAGATCACGGTGGTATGCGGCGATGTGGAGGACAGCGCCGCCGTGCGGGACAGCGGGCCCTATGACGTGGTGATGGTCTATAACGCCTTCCCGCACTTTCCCGATCCGGCGGGGCTGATCCGGACGCTGGCAGAGCTGGTCCGGCCCGGCGGGCGGCTGTCCATCGCCCACGGCATGAGCCGGGCGGCGCTGGACGCCCACCACAGCGGCAGCGCGAAGCCCGTGTCTCTTGGTCTGCTGCACGAGGACGAGGTCCGGGCGCTGATGGCGCCGTATCTGGACGTGGACACGGTGATCTCCAATAGGGAGATGTACCAGGTCTGCGGAAGAAAAAGAGCATAAAAAAACAGTCCCGGCGACGGCCGGGGCTGTTTTTTTATGCCTGCGGGATGTCGGCGAAGCGGCGTGGCTGCTCCTGCCCGTTGAGGACACGGCTTGCGCCGGCGGCCAGAGCCTCCAACTCAAACTCGCCGGCCATGACCTCCACCGGGGCGATGAAGGAGAGCTTTTGCGTCAGGTAGCCGGTCACATAGTGGGAGTGGGCCAGCCCGCCGGTGAGGATGATGCGGTCCACGCGGCCATCCGCCGCGGCGGCAAGGCCGCCGGTGGCCCGGGCGCAGCTGTACAGCATACCGTCATAGACCAGCTTAGCGTGCACATCACCGCCGACAATGCGCTGCTCCACCTCCTGGGCACTGGCGGTGCCCAAGTGGGCCATCAGGCCGCCCTTGCCGCGGATGAGGTCCATGATGTCCTGCTTGGTGTACGCGCCGGAATAGCACATGGCCACCAGGGGCTGAAGGCTGACGCCGCCCATGCGCTCCGGGGCGAACATCCACTCGTCGTCGCGGACGCCGTCCACCATCTTGCCGCCGATAAACAGGCGGGCGGACCCGCCGCCGCCCAGGTGCAGGACGATCAGGCGGCAATCGGCCAGGGGCTTATGCAGCACATCTGCGGCGCAGCGCAGGGCCATGGCGCGGCAGTTGAGGGCGTGGCCGGTCATCATACGCGGCAGCACCGGGTGTCCGGATATCCGGGCCTCATCGGTCATCTCGTCCACGGTGACGGGGTCGCAGATGAAGGCGGGGATACCCAGCGGACGGGCGATACGCAGGGCCAGCACGCAGCCCAGATTGGAGGCATGGGCCGCATCGCGGACCGTGTACATGAAGTCCACCATGTCCTGATCCACCAGGTAGGTACCGGCGGCACAGTAGGGCAGCTGACCGCCCCGGGCACAGACGGCGTCCAGCGTGGTCAGGTCCACATTGTGGGCGGACAGTTCCTTTTCAATGGCGGTCTGGCGGAAATCTGCCTGTTCCATGACCCAGGAGAAGGGGCTCAGGTCCTCTTTGCTGTGGCGCACGGCGGCGTCAAACAGCTTTTGCTCACCCTGAAAGAGGGCCAGCTTGGTAGAGGTGGAGCCGGGGTTGATGACAAGAATGCGCTTATCCATAGGGGCACTCCTTCCCTTTTGTTATTTAAAGTAAGTATACCCTATTCCACAGGGTATCCGCAAGCGGGGAACACTGAATGGATATAAGATTTTCCGATAGGCTCAGACGGCGCTCTTTGTCAGCATACGGACGGCGTATTTCAGGAACATCTTTACGGCCGGCGAGGCGTCCGCCCGGGAGTGGAGTGCCGCGCCCAACGTGATGCTGGCCGGCGGGTCGATGGGGATCATGGCGACATCGCAGATACGCTTTTCGGTGATGAGCTTGTTCATCACGCTGACACCCAGGCCCTGCTCCACCATGGACATGGCGGAAAAGTTCTCGATGGTGGTATAGCGGATGTTGGGATCAACGTGATTGCGTGCAAACAGCGCCTCCACGTCGTCATCACAGCCCAGGGCGGGCATGATGAAGCTGTCCTGCTCGCACCGCTTCAGCGGGTAGCAGTCGGCACCGGCCAGAGGATGATTCCGGGGCAGCAGGGCCAGCATGGGGTCCTCGGCCAGTGGGATCCACTCGAAGGGCATATTCTCCTGGTAGCTTAGGAAGCCGATGTCAGCGGTACGCTCCTCCAGCCACTGGGACACCTCCTGCCAGATACCCTCCATCAGCTTGATCTCCACGTGGGGGTAGTTCTCCTGAAAATCCCGGATGACAGCGGGCAGCCAATGGGTGGCGATGCTGGAATAGGCGGCGATGGTGACGGTGCCGATCAGCAGGCCGTTCATCTGGGCGGACAGCTCGAAAAGCTTATCCTCCTGGTGAAGTATCTCGCGGATAACGGGCAGCAGCAGCTGGCCGTTGGCCGTGAGCGCCACGCCCTTGGTGCTGCGGCTGAACAGAGAGAAGCCGATCTCCTTCTCCAGTGCGGTGACCAGCTGGTTGACGCCGGAGGGCGTGTAGCGCAGCATCTCGGCGGCGCGGGAAAAGCTGCCGGTCTCGGCAGCGGCCAGAAAGGCGCGGCAGCGGGCGGTCTCCATGGTTTTTCCTCCTTCCAAGCTATTAGTATTTCTAACAAGCACTATAACAAAGTACAGCTTTACTTTTCCTGTGAAATATTCTACTATAGCATCAACAGGAAGGCAAGAGCCTGAAACCAAAAAAACAACAAAACTCACATAAAAATTTTCAAGGAGGATGTTACCATGAAAAACATTTCTACGCACGTCGCTATCGCCGTTGTTTCCCTGGTGCTGGTCATCGCGTCCGCCTTTTTGATGACGGCTCCCGAGGCGGGTATGCGCCTGATCGGCGAGTATGTCACCCTGTTCTGGGCTGTGGTGTTCACCGCTTCCACCACCCGCGCGCTGCTGCTGGAGCGCAGCCGCGAGGAGAAGCACGAGAACAAGCCCGCACACGCCGCCGCGTAACCGAAAGCGCCGAGAGAACACGCCGTAAGGCGTGTTCTTTTTTTGTGCCGCGGGCGGGGAAAACCGGTTGACGGCCGCCAAAAAATGGGATACAGTAGGGATATAATAAGACCGGGAGGGCTATTGTATGAAGAAGATCGCAGTGATCACAGGCGCGTCCAGCGGCATGGGCAAACGGTTCGCCGAGACGGTGAACCGGTACGGCACCTTTGACGAGGTGTGGGTCATCGCGCGGCATGAGGCACAGCTGGAGGCCCTGCGCGCCACGGTCCCCTTCCCCGTCCGCGTGCTGGCGCTGGACCTGACGGACCGCGGCAGCTTCGATGTATATGCCGCGGCACTGGCCGAGACACCGGTGGAGGTGGGCCTGCTGATGAATTGCAGCGGCTACGGCAAGTTCAGCGCCGTGCTGGACACGCCGCTGGCGGTAAATCTGAACATGACGGACCTGAACTGCCAGGCAGTGGTGGCCATGTGCCAGATCACCGCACCCTATATGCCCCGGGGCAGCCAGATCATCAACATCGCCTCCGTGGCGGCCTTTCAGCCCATCCCCTATATCGATATCTACGGTGCCACAAAGGCCTTTGTGCTGAGCTTCAGCCGGGCGCTGAACCGGGAGCTGAAAAGCCGCGGCATCGGCGTTATGGCGGTGTGCCCCTTCTGGACAAAGACGGCGTTCTTTGACCGGGCCATCAAGTCGGATGAGACGCCCATTGTGAAGAAATACGCGGCCATGTACGATCCGGACGACATTGTAGCACGCACCTGGCGGGACGCCAAGCGGGGCAAGGACGTGTGCAAGTACGGCTTTGTGGCGCGGGTACAGGCGGGGCTGACGAAGCTGCTGCCCCACAGCGTGGTCATGGATGTATGGATGAAGCAGCAGGACCTGCATTGACGCAAAAAACGACCTTCGGGATTGTACCGAAGGTCGTTTTTTATGCCTGCATGAGCGACCGGGCAAAGGCGCGGGCGCGGTTTTTCTTTTCCGCGTCCATGAACGTGTGATCGTAGCCCAGGTGGCGCTCGGTCAATGCGTCTACATAGCGCATATCGGTGTGCCTGCACCAGCGGCGCATCCCCTCGATGAACAGGTCTGCGCCCTTCTCCGGCCGGTAGCCGCAGGTGGTCAGAATGGCCAGAGACTTGCCGGAGAGCAGAGACGGACCGCGGCCGCGGGAACCGTAGTACTTATTCAGCGCATAGACGAAGCGGTCCAGCGCGGCCTTCATGGGCGCGGGGCAGAACCAGGAGTGGATGGGCGCGGCCAGCAGCAGGATATCGCTGCGGAGGACGGCGTCAAATATGGCGGGCATATCATCCGCCAGAACGCAGGCAGGATGCTCCCAGTCCATCTGACAGCCGCGGCAGGCGCGGCAGGGCTCAATGTGCAGATCAAAGAGCGAAAACACCTCCGCCGTGTGGCCGGCGGCACGCCAGGTCTCCAGAAAAGGCACCAGCAGGGCGTGGGTGTTGCTATGCGCCCCTCGGGGACTTGCAAACAAGACAGTCATGTGCATACGGCAGTCTCCTGTAAAGCAATATCACTTGCGGCGTCTTTCCTCCCAAGTTTCCTGCGCCTCGCGCAGATGCTCCAGCAGCTCGCTGCGGGAACGGTAGGCAAAGAGGAAGCTGTACTTCTCGCGGCGCTCCTCCTGCCGCTGGCGAATGTGGGCCTTCAGGTTCTCCACCTTGATGACCACATCGTGCTCATCGGCAAACTTGCGGATGCGGGACACCAGCTTGGCGGAATAGACCAAATCGATGGTAAACACGCCAAAGAAAAAGCCGATGACAAATGAGAAGGCCAGGTTGCGGGACAGCCAATCCAGCGCGTCCAGGATATAAGGATGGACGCAGAAGTAGTACACGGCACTGACCGCCGCCCAAAGGACGGAGAAGGCCGGGCAGATCAGACCCTGGATATTACCCCACTGCTTGCTGTAATCCCAAAGGCGGATGTGCATGAACTTCAGGCTGACGATACCGGCGATGTATTCGATAGCCGTCATGCTCAGGGCCATGCCCGCAAAGAGCAGCAGCTTCTCCCCCGCCGTATCCACACCGTTTTTTTCACCGATGGAGGCCAACAGATAAAGAATACAGAGGCCCGAACCGTACAGGGGCACATAGGGCCCCACGCAGAAGCCGGGGTTGATCCACTTACGCTCCGGGTTTGCGCCGGAGAGAAACCGGCGGTACAGCAGCTCAGCCACCCATCCAAGGGTGGAGCCAATGAAGAATAAGTAAGCCAGGGTCAAAAACATATTCATGGAACGTTATCCTTTCTTGCGGAGATAGCAGTACCAGGCCGCAAGGCCCACCAGCCCGCCGCCCGCCGTGTTTCCCAGCGTGACGGGGAGCATATTCCCCAGGAAATAGTGCCCCCAGGTCAGGACGGACAGGTCCGCGCCGGCGGCCTGCGCCGCTGCGGCGCAGGCAGGCGCGGACTTACCGAACAGGGCCAGCGCACAGTAGGTCATGTCGGCGATGGAGTGGCTGAAGCCGGCCACCACAAAGAACATCACTGGCGCCCACGCGCCCAGAATACGGCCGGCGGCATCCTTGGCGGACAGGCTCGCCAGCACGGCGACCGTGACGAGAATGTTGCACAGCACGCCCATGAAGAAGGCCTTGCCGAAGGGCATGGTCATCTTCCCTACCGCCAGCTGCACGGTATAAGCGCCCAGCGCGCCGTCTCCCGCGTCCAGCCAGCCGAAGCGGGCGCAGACCCAGCTCAGGGCCAGCGCGCCGAGGAAATTGCCCAGATACACAATGCCCCAGTTACGGAGCATGGCACCCCAGGTCACACGCCTGTCCAGCAGACTGATGACCAGGAGGGTATTGCCGGTAAACAGCTCGGCACCGGTGAGCACCACGATGCCCAGGCCGAAGGCAAATAGGATGCCGGCGATGATACGGACCGCGCTGGCGTTGGTGATGGCATAGGTAGCCATATTGGTGACGCAGACCGGAAACCCGATCAGCGCTCCGGCGGCAATGCCCAAAAGCAGTAGCTTCAAAAAGGGCTGCCGGGTCTTGAGGACACCGGCGGCAGCATAGTTGGCCGCTGTCTCGGCGGGAGTAAAGACGTTCATGCGCCGCCCTCCCCTGTCAGATATTCCGCCGCGCGGACGGTATGGGCCATCAGCACCGCGGAGGTGACAGCCCCTACGCCGCCGGGCACAGGCGTGATGGCATCCACGATGGACGACACCGCCGGAAAGTCCGCGTCGCCGCAGAGGGCGGTACCGTTCCAGTTCATGGACACATCCAGCACGGTCTGGCCTGGTCGGACATGGGCGGCGGTCAGGCTGTTGACCGCACCGGCGGCGGTGATGATAATATCCGCCTGGCGGGTCAGCGCCGCCGTATCCGGTGTCTTTGTATGGCAAACGGTGACGGTGGCGTTCTCCCGCAGGAGCAGCATGGACACCGGACGGCCTACCACCGGGGAACGGCCGATGACCACAGCGTGCCTGCCGCAGGGGGCAATGCCGTAGTGGCGCAGCAGCGCCATACAGGCCTGGGCGGTGCAGGGGGCGAAACCTCTCCCCTGTCCGGTGAACACGGCGGCAGCGCTCTCGGGCGTCATACCGTCCACGTCCTTGTCCGGCGCCAGGCGGGCACAGAGATCGCTCTCCTCCCCTCGCAGATGGGGCGGCAGAGGCCGCAGCAGCAGGCAGCCGTGAACGGCAGGGTCACGGTTGACGGCGTCGATAGCTTCCGCCACCACATCGGCGGAGGCATCCGCGGGCAGGGTGCGTAGCTCCGCGGCCACACCGCAAAGCGCAGCGCGCTTCACGGCGCCGCGTATGTACGCACCGTCGGCCTCGTTATCGCCGCAGCGCAGGAGAACCAAACGGGGCTGGACACCCTTTGACAGCAGCGCCTCGGCCCGGGCACGGATATCGGCGGAGATCGCATCCGCCACAGGCTTTCCGGTCAGCAGAACGGCCATGCACGTCCCTCCTTATCAGACAAGTTGATCGCGCACCGCGCAGAAAACACGTTCGCCGTCGATCCTGCCCTGATCCAGCAGGGCGAAGCACCGGGCGTTCAGATGGTCGGCCGCCGACCGATCAGTCATAGTCTTTGTATTGACCAGCACGTTCAGGGCCGCGGCCTCCAGCGCACCGCGCAGTATGGCGGCGGCACAGCCGGCATCGGACACCGCCAGCCGGGATCCGATCTCCGCCAGACGTCCGGCGGCGGACAGGGCCGCGGCACACAGAGCCATGATCTCCAGCGGCGCGGTGCAGGCCGTCTCAGCAGCGCTTTGCAGCACCGCCGCACGGGTGGGATCCTCCCTGGGAATGGCGTAGGCGCGGCTGAGAGGCTGAAAGCCCTCCGCGTCCGCGCGGACCTGGTCCAGCAGTTTGTCATGTAAAGTGTTTGTGCTTTTCAGCAATTGCTGTATCTCGCTTTCCACGTCGGCGTACTTCTTTTTTCCGGTGGTCAGGCTGGCTACCATGCCGCACAGGGCCGCGCCGACAGCGCCGCACAGTGCGGCGGCACCGCCGCCGCCGGGCGTCGGTGCTGACGAGGCAAGCGCGGCCACAAATTCGCGGCAGGTCTTGTTGGTATCGTCCATAGCGCCCTCCTTAAAACAGACCGCGGACAGCGCCGGTGGCGGTGTCCACGTCGATGCGGCGGTAGGCCGGGTCGGACCCTGTACCGGGCATCATAGAGATGCTGCCGGCCACGGGGCACAAAAACCGTGCGCCGCTGTACTCCAGCACATCCCGCACCGGCAGACGCCATCCGGTAGGCACGCCCTTTCGGGCCGGGTCGTGGGACAGGGACAGGTGCGTCTTGACCATCATGGTGCAGTAGTCCGCATATTTCGGGTCGGACTCGAACCGCTGCGCCTTCTCCAGCGCCAGCGGCGACCAGTCCACCCCGTCGGCGCCATAGACCTCCCGGGCGATGCGCTCCACCCTCTCACGCAGAGGCATATCGTCCGGGTAGAGGAATTGCAGCGCCGAGGGCTCGTCGCAGGCAGCCATGACCGCGCGGGCCAGCTCTTCGGCACCCGCGCCGCCATAGCGCCAGTGATCGGACACGGCGCAGCGCAGGCCGTTCTCCGCGCAGATACGGCGCACCAGCTCCAGCTCCGCGTCGGTATCGGTATAGAACTTGTTGATGCACACCACAGGGGTGACGCCGGATTTGCGGATGGTGGCCGCGTGGTGCAGCAGATTGGCGCAGCCTGCCTCCAGCAGGGTGAGATCCTCCCGTGTATACGCCTCCGGCAGAGGTCGTCCAGGGATGACCTCCGGGCCGCCGCCGTGCATCTTCAGGGCGCGGACGGTGGCCACCAGCACCGACACGTCCGGCTTCAGCCCGGACAGGCGGCACTTGACATTCCAGAACTTTTCGAAGCCGATGTCGGCGGCGAAGCCGGACTCGGTGACATGGTAATCAAACAGCTTCAGCCCCAGGCGGTCGCCGATGACCGAGGACTGGCCAATGGCGATGTTGGCAAAAGGCCCCGCGTGTACCAGCACCGGCTGGTGCTCCACCGTGTAGCACAGCGTGGGGTTGATTGTGTTCCGCATCCAGGCAGTCATGGCCCCGGCCACCTCCAGGTCCTCGGTGGTAACGGGTTTTCCCTGCTTGTCATAGGCCAGCACGATGCTGCCGATGCGCCGACGCAGGTCCTCCAGATCCCGGGCCACGGAGAGGATAGCCATCAGCTCAGAGCTGACCGCGATGTTGGCGCAAGTGTCCATGGGATAGCCGTCCATCTTCCCCTCACCAAGGCCGATACGCATCTTTCGTAGGGCCTGGCAGCAGAAATCCAGCACAAAGCTCCACTGCACGCGCTCCGGATCGATATCCAGCCGCCGCAGGCCGCGTTTGGCCAACGTCTCATCGTCATAATTGCGCTCATGCTGCATACGGGCATTCAGGGCGGTCATAGCCAGATTGTGGGCGTTCATGATGTCGTTGATATCGCCGGTCAGGCCCAGGGAGAACTCCGTCATGGGAATGAGCAGGGCGTTGCCGCCGCCGGCGGCGGTGCCCTTTACGTTCATGGTGGGGCCGCCGGAAGGCTGGCGCAGACAGCCGCCCACGTTGGCGCCCAGACGTCCCAGTCCTTCGATCAGGCCCAAAGACGTAGTAGACTTCCCCTCGCCCAGGGGCGTTGGGGTAATGGCCGTTACTTCAATATACTTGCCGTCCGACCGGTCCTTCAGGCGCTCCATGATCCGCAGAAAGTCCAGCTTGGGGGTCTTCCCATACGGCAGGAGTTCTTCGGGCAGCAGCCCCAGCTTCCGGCGGAACCAGTCCACCGGGGGCAGGGCCTGCTCCGCCGCCGCGCCGATCTGCCAGTCCTTGTAAACAGCAGGATCAAGGACCGTGCGCCCGGCAGCGTCGGTGTAGGAACCGTTTTCAAAGTCAATAGCCATGCTGTGCCCTCCTTGCCGCATCTCGGTATGTATTCATGACCATTATACATCATCCTGTGGAATGTAGTCAACCGTCGCTCCCATATCTTGTGGAATTATTTTTCTTGCATTTTCGTGGGAATGCGTATATACTGTGAGCAGTTCCGTGTAGGGATGGTGCGTTAAGTGCCGGACGGATGGGAGGCTGCCGCCGGACGAAGGTGCATCTGCGCCGCGATACCATTCCAGCTTCCACGGGCAGTTTGTGTCGTTATCTATATGGTGATACCTCCCATCCCAAGGATAAGGAGGTATTTTTTTATGCAGAAAAAAGAACTATGCGCCGTTCCCGCACCGGTCCTCGATACCTATGCCCTGACGGTCTGCGCCCTGCTGACCGCGCTGAGCGTGGTGCTGGCGCGCCTGCTGACCATCATTCCCAGCGAAGTAAGCCGCTTCTCTCTGGAGGCAGTGCCCATTCTCCTGGCCGGACTGCTGTTCGGGCCGCTGCCCGGCGCCGCGGTGGGCTTTGCCGCCGACTTTATCGGCTGCCTGTTCTCCCCCTTTGGCTACAACCCGATCTTCTGTCTACCGCCCATTCTGTACGGCCTGTGGGCGGGGCTGGTGCGCCGGTATGTCTGGCGCAGGCCTACCCTCTGGCGGGCGGCGCTGGCGGTATTTCCTGCGGCGGTATGCGGTTCCGTGCTCTGGCAGAGCATGGCTCTGGCGCTGGTGTACGGTGGTGCAGCCAAATGGCCCTATTTCCTCACCCGGCTGGCGGCCCGCAGCGTTCAGTTCGCCATCACCGGCTGTATCGACGCGCTGCTGGTGTGGCTGCTGATGCGGCGGAACGCACTCTCCCCGGTACTGCGGCGGATAAAGACGAAGGGCGGTGACGGCCATGACGCTGGATGAGGTGCTGGCGTACATCCACAAGGTGGACTGGCGGGGCAGTGTACCCGGGCTCAGCCGTATCGATACGCTGCTGGGTATGCTTGGCCATCCGGAGCGGCACGTAAAGTATGTCCACGTCACCGGCACCAACGGCAAGGGCAGCACCTGCGCCATGCTGGCCTCCGTGCTGCGTGCCGCCGGATATAAAACGGGGCTGTACACCTCGCCGTACATCTTCCGCTTCAATGAACGTATGCAGATCAACGGCGCACCTATCCCGGACGATACCCTGTGCGCCTTGGTGGAGGAGCTGCGCCCGCTGGCTGACCGCATGGCGGATCCCCCCACGGAGTTTGAGCTGGTAACGGCCATCGGCCTGACCTGGTTTGCCCGGGAGATGTGCGATATTGTGGTATGCGAGGTGGGCATGGGCGGCGAATTCGACGCCACCAACGTGATCCCCGCGCCGGAGGTGGCCGTGCTCACCAACATCGGTCTGGACCACACCAAAGTGCTGGGGAATACGGTGGAGGCCATCGCCGCCACCAAGGCGGGCATCATCAAGCCCGGCTGTCATGCCGTCCTGTACCCCTGTGCCCCCTCCGTACAGGAGGTGGTGGCCGTGCGCTGCCGCGCGGCAGGCGCACCGCTGACTGTGGCGGACTTCGATGCCCTCTCCCTTGTCAGCGACACGCTGGAGGGGCAGATATTCAACTACGGCCCATATAAGGGCCTGCGGCTGCCCCTGCTGGGCGGCCACCAGCTGCGAAACGCCGCCGTGGCGCTGACGACCATCGATGTTCTGCGGCAGCGTGGCTGGCACATTGATGAAAGTGCCGTCCGTCAGGGCTTGGCCCAGACCGCGTGGCCGGGACGGTTTCAGGTGGTGCGGCGGCAGCCCACGATCATTCTGGACGGAGGGCACAACCCCCAGTGCATGGTCTCGCTGGCGGCGGCCATCCGGGAGTATCTGCCGGGCCAGCCTGTCACGGTACTGACCGGTGTGCTGGCGGACAAGGACTATGGAAAAATGTACGACCAGCTGGCTCCGCTGGCCGCGCGGTTTATCACTGTAACCCCCCACAATCCCCGTGCGCTGGACGCCGGAGAGCTGGCGGCCTTCCTGCGGCGATATGGCAAGCCGGTGACGGCCTGCGGCACCATCCGGGAGGGTGTGTCCCGAATGCTGGCGGACACGCCGCCCGATGGCACAGCCGTCTGCTGCGGCTCCCTGTATCTGCTGGGCGATGTGGTGCAGTCACTGGAAAAGGTATAAAAAAGAGACGGCTGCGCCGTCTCTTTTTTTATGCTTGTCAGCCCTCGACCTTCTCCACACGGAAAGCGTAGGTCGTGCCAGCCTCCAGCGTAGTGGCGTCCACACCGGTCATGGCGTACTCGCCGTTGATGTAGAATCCCCAGTAGGTGCCGTCCGTATCGTAGTCAGCGGTCTCGCCGTTGACGGTCTTGACGTACAGGCCGTACTCGGAGTCATCGCCGGCGATAACGCCCAGCTTCAGCAGCGCTGCGCCCACCGTCTCCTCGTCGGTGTTGACGGTAAAGGTGACGGTCTTGCCGTCCGCACCCTGCACCTCCACAGTGAAGGCCACGGCACCCTGACCGATGACCGCGCCGTCCGCCACAGGCAGCGTCACCTTTTCATCAGCGGCGTTGTCCCGATCAGTGATCGCGGGGTCGTTGGTCTGGTCATCAGTTTTGTTTTCCTCATTCTGGCCGCAGGCCGCCAGGGCCAGGGTCAGCACCAGTGCCAACAACAGCGCCAGCAGCTTTTTCATGGTATTTTTCATGTTTTGTTACTCCTTATCTGTTATCCCTATAAGCAGGCAGCCACGCCGCACCGCGACGCGCACCGCCTGTCCTATAAAATGATTGCTGACCCCCAGAGGGAAATCCGCCGTCAGCACGGCGTCGGTCAGCGGATACTTGGCGTTCTCGATGGTAACGCCCTCCGCGTCTGCGCCCAGGCAGAACACGGAGAAAACGCTGTTCTGCCCTGCGGTGAGTGTGATCTCGCCCCCGTCGCAGATGGCGGTGAAGCGCTCACCGTTTCCATACAGCCAGCCTTGCCCGCCCCGGCGGGCAATGTAGGCCAGCGTCTGCATATTAGCCACCGTGTGGTCTGTCCGGTGGCCGCCCATGCCGCCCAGGAGATGGAACTCCCTCTCACCACGGTCGAAGCCCTCCTTGACTGCCCGGATCATGTCGGTGTCATCCTTCTCCACCGGCAAGCGGAGGATGTGGTCAAACGCCGGCGCGGCGTCCAGCGAGTCGAAATCCGCCACCAGCAGCGTGGGTGTTATGCCATTTTCTCGACAGGTATGCCAGCCGCCGTCGGCGGCGATGACCATATCGGTCCTTTGAACAGACACAGGCAGGCCGTAAAAGCTGCCCGCGCCGATGATAAAGCAGGCCATGGGTAATTCCTTTCTTGGATATTCGACGCAGCCGGGGCGGAAATATACCAGACGGGGGTTACATCCACATGGCGAAGAGCCGTAATACCGTCCCCATCGCCCGCCGCCAAAACGGGCGCTCCGCCATACGCTCCGGCGTCATGGGCGCACAGCGGGCCATGGTGGTGTCCATATCCTCCAGCAGCGTCTCGATGGCGGGCGTGCCATAGAACACCTCGCCGCATTCGAAGTGCAGCTGGAAGCTGCGGTAGTCCATATTGACGGAGCCTACAAAAGCCGTCTCGCGGTCAGTCAGGACGGTTTTTCCATGGACAAGGCCAGGTGTAAAGGTATATATCTTAACATCATGCGCCATGAGCTGGTCGAAGTAGCTCTCCGCCACCAGATAGGCAAACTTGTGGTCCGGGATGCCGGGCATGATGAGGCGGACATCCACACCGCTTTCCGCGGCCAGACACAGCGCCTTGAGCATGGGCTCGTCGATAGCCAGGTAGGGTGTGGTGATATACACCTCCCGCCGGGCACGGCTGATCATCTGGAGGAACAGATCCTCCGCCGCGTTGTTAGGGTTGTCGTCGGGGCCGTCCACCACTGTCTGGCAGAAGCCCTGCTCCAGGGGGTGGTGCAGGGGGCGATAATAGTCGTACTCATGGTACAGCTGACCGTCCATCCGCTGCCACATCTGCAGGAACTCCCGGGTCAGGCCCCAGGCGCCCTCGCCCTCCAGCCGGAGACCGCAGTCCTTCCAATAGCCGAAGCGTTCGATCAGGTTGGCGTACTCGTCGGCGATATTGGCGCCGCCGGTATAGGCCACGTCGCCGTCCACGCAGGTGATCTTCCGGTGGTCGCGGTAGTTGAAGTACAACCGGTTGACGTAGTGGTGCACGGGGTTGAATACCCTGACCTCCACCCCGGCGTCCTGCAGCGCGTCTATTTTTTCGTTGGGCATACGCATCATGCTGCCGAAATCGTCAAAGATCAGCTTGACCTCTACGCCCTGACGGCTCTTGCGGCAGAGGATATCAGACAACCGATCCCATATCTCACCTTCGGCCATGATAAAGTACTCCAGGAAGATGAACCGCTGGGCCGTATCCAGTGTGGTGAGCATATCCTCCAGATACGCCTCGCCGGTGGGCAGATAGCGCAGCGCCGTGTTGCGGTACAGGTCAAAGCCCTTGCCGCTGAGATACGCTGCCAGCGGATACCACTGGGGCGCGGTCTGGCGCAGCTTCTCCAGATTGGTGCGGGCGATCTCCTGCTGCGCCATAGGCTCCTCGATGGGCACCGGCTTCTTCAGGCTCAGGCGCTTGGACGGCCGGTCGCCGTTCCACAGCAGGTAGAGGATCAGCCCCACCACCGGCACGAACAGCACCAGAATGATCCAGCCCATCTTATAGCTGGTGGCCCCGGGGCGGGACCAGATACGCATGGCCACCACACCGGCCAGCAGCTGCAATACCGTATAGGCCAGCGCCATGCGCTGCTTGAGCAGGTCGCTGAGGACGATCACCAGCGCGATCTGTGCCAACAGCAATACCGCCACCATCACCAGCCGCAGCGCAGCGGATATCCGTCGCTCTGTCCGCTGCTGGACTCTCGGCTTTTTCACTGTTGATCCTCCTCCCTTTTCTTTTATTTCAGATGGTCATCACAGCTGCGAGGTCCGCAGCAGGCACTGCTGGATATCCCACAGCTTGTCCGACAGGTCCACATAGTACTTGTGGGGATAGTCAAAGCGCTTGACCTCATCCCACAGGGTATCCACCTGCTGGGCGCAGTATGCCTTGATCTCCTCCAGCGGCGGGCAATCGTACACCCGCTTGCCGTTCTTGAAGATCGGCACCAGCAGCTCCCGGGCCTCGAAGTTATACACGTCCTTTCGCTTCCAGGTGGCCATGGGGTCAAAGATGGTCAGGCCCTTCGTGTCGTCCACCGTCTCGTCATAGACCGTGATATAGTCGGCGATGGCCTTGCCGGTGTCCCGTCCGAAAAGGCGATAGGCCTTCTTGAAGTGAGGAATAGTGATCTTCTCTACATTCTCGCTGACCTTGATCTTGGGGATAACGGTGCCGTCCGGCTCCTCGATGGCCACCAGCTTGTACACGCCGCCGAACACCGGCTCGGACTTGGCGGTGATCATCCGCTCGCCCACACCGAACAGGTCGATCTGCGCGCCCTGCAGCAGCATGTCCTGAATGAGGTACTCGTCCAGCGAGTTGGACACGGAGATCTTGCACTCGGTCCAGCCGGCCTCATCCAGCATCTCCCGCGCCTTGCGGGTCAGGTACGCCAGGTCACCGGAGTCCAGACGGATGCCGCACTTGGTGATGCCCAGCGGCTTGAGCACCTCGTTGAACGCTTTGATGGCGTTGGGGATACCGGACTTCAGCGTGTTATAGGTGTCCACCAGCAGGGTCGCGTTGGTGGGATAGGTCTGGCAGTAGGTCTTGAAGGCCTCGTACTCGTTGTCGAACATCTGTACCCAGGCGTGGGCCATGGTGCCGCCGGCGGGCACGCCGTACACCTCGTCAGAGATGGTGCAGGCCGTACCGGCACAGCCGCCGATATAGGCCGCCCGCGCACCGACAATGGCCGCGTCCGCCCCCTGCGCGCGGCGGGAGCCGAACTCCAGCACCGTGCGGCCCTTGGCGGCCCGGACGATGCGGTTGGCCTTGGTGGCGATCAGACTTTGGTGGTTGATGGTCAGCAGGGTGAACGTCTCGATCAGCTGCGCCTCGATGGCCGGTGCGCGGACCACCACCAGCGGCTCCTTGGGGAACACGGGCGTACCCTCCGGAATGGCGTAGATATCGCCGGTGAAGCGGAAGTTCCGCAGATAGTCCAGAAACTCCTCGCAGAACAGGTTTCGCCCGCGGAGATAGGCGATGTCCTCCTCGGTGAAGTGCAGGTTCTCGATGTAGTCGATCAGCTGCTCCAGACCTGCCGCGATGGCGAAGCCGCCGCCGTCGGGCACCTTGCGGAAAAACACGTCGAAATAGGTGATGCGCTCCTTGCATCCGGCCTCAAAGTAGCCGTTGCCCATGGTCAGCTCATAGAAGTCACAGAGCATGGTCATGTTCAGCTTTTCCTGAGTTTTCATTCGTATACCTCAAATCGGTCTTTGCGCGTGGCGCAAAGTGTAGTATTTTTATTATACAGCTTTTCTCCCGTTAAGGCAAGCCCCGCCGCCATTTCCCGGCATTTTTGAGCAAATGCGTAAATAGAAAGAAATATCCCCCGGCAATGCCGGGGGATATGCTTATATATGGGAATTACTCCTCGTCCTCGCCATCCTCAGCGGCGGCGGCCAAATCGCTCAGATCAAACTCCAGCTTGGCGCCGCAGTTGGGGCAGACGACCTCGCCGTCCTCCAGAACAGTCTCGTCGAAGTAGACCTCCTCCTCGCACTCGGGGCAGGTGGTCACAAAGCACTCCTCTTCCTCGTCGTCTTCGTCGTCATCCTCATCGTCGTCCAGAGCAAAGTACAGCGTCTCCTCCACATCACTCAGGTCGTCGCTGACGGCATCCAGGCCGTCCTCCACATCGCACAGTTCGTCGTCCACTTCCGCGAACTTCTCGGCCATGTCGTCCAGCACATCGATGATGGCGGCGATCAGCTTGCCTTCCTTGCTGTCGGTGTCCAGGTTCAGGCCCTCGGCCAGCCCCTTCAGATACGCTACCTTTTCAGAAATCTCCATGTTCGGCTCCTTTCTGTACGGTCGGTTGGTTGTCAAATTACTTGCAGCGGCTCAGATACTCACCGGTACGAGTGTCAATAGTGATCTTGTCGCCGATGTTGATGAACAGGGGCACCTTCACCTCGGCACCGGTCTCCACGGTGGCGGGCTTCAGGGTGTTGGTGGCGGTATTGCCGGCCAGACCGGGCTCAGTCTCGGTGACCTCCAGATCCATGAAGTTGGGGCACTCCAGGCCAAAGACGCTGCCCTTATAGCTCAGCACCTTGCACACGGTGTTCTCAGTGATGAAGCGGAACGCATCGCCCAGCAACTCCTTGTTCAGGGGTACCATGTCAAAGGTCTCCTGATCCATGAAGTAGTACAAATCACCGTCGTTGTAGCTGTAGGCCATATCGCGGCGGTCCACAAAGGCCTCTTCAAACTTGGCGGTGGGGTTGAAGGACGTCTCGGTCACAGCACCGGTCACCACGTTACGCATCTTGGTGCGGACGAAAGCCGCGCCCTTGCCGGGCTTGACGTGCTGGAACTCCACGACCTGCATGACCTTGCCGTCCATCTCGAAGGTCTTGCCGTTTCTGAAATCACCGGCGGTAATAGTTGCCATATTGATATTCCTCCCATTGTGTATGAGGGAATATCTCCATTCCCTCTGAATAAATAATACCAGCCAAAATCGGCCTTATATATTTTACATGATAACCTGCTGTTTGGCAAGTGTTTCCGCGTAAAAAAGTCACCGTTCCGGATGTTTTTTCAAACTGGCGGCCTTCCACGGCCTCTGCAGGCCATGCAGCACCTTATTCCACGCACCGCGCGGCCCGCCCAGCGGCTCCACCATCAGCGGCAGCACGCCAGCCCGGTTGGCACCCAGCATATCCGTCAGCAGTTTGTCGCCCAGCATGGCTGTCTCCCGCGGGGTGACGCCGCAGCGCACCATGGCCCGGCGAAAGCCCTTTACGGACGGCTTGCCCGCATGGCCCTCGTAGGTGATCCCCAGATCGCGGCAGAATCGCTCCACTCGCACGGGGCTGCGGTTGTTGGACAGGATCATGACCTCCACACCCGCCGCCCGCACATCGGAGAGCCAGCGGCGCAGGTCCGCGTCCGGCTCCGGCTGGGACTTGGGCGCCAGGGTATAGTCCAGGTCGCACAGCAGCAGCCGGATGCCGTGCCGCATAAAAAATGCGGGCGTGATGCTGCGGTAGCTGTCAAACACCCGGTAGGGCGTCATGGAAATGGGCATAGGTATCCGACTCCTCTCATAAAGTACAGCAGTATTGTACCACGGACATCGTGGTCTCGCAAGGGGGTACGCCTATGCAGCTGATGATCGCCGCCGCACCGCCGCTTCGCCAGATGGCCTGCGGCACACAGCTGCCCATCGCCAACGCGGCCTACCGGATAGAAAACGGAGTGCTGTGTGCCCTGCCCATGCCGCCTGCCCTGCGGGGCGGTGCCATGCTGCTCACCGGCGCGGCGGGACCCTTCAGCCCGGAAACGGCAGCCGGCGTGGTGCAGGAGTGCCGCCGCCGGAGATACGGCACAGTGATCGTCCCCTTCCCCGCCGCAGAACTGACGGAGGCGCTGGCCCAGCCCCTGCACCGGTCCGGCATCGCCCTGTGGGTCCACGAGAAATGCGCCCACACGGCTCCCGGCGCGCGGGTACTGGTATGCACCGCCCTGTCCGGCGGGGATATCGAAAACCGGTTGTCCGCCTGCTGCCGTGCCTTCGGGCCGGACCGTATCGTGCTGGACCTCCAGCGCCTGCGGATGGACTTCCCTCTCCCCTGTCCCACTGGTGAGGGCATACCGCTGACAGATGAACAGCTAGCCGCCCTGCAAACAGGCCGCCAGATATTCTTTTCCCGGGAGCTGGGCGCCCGGTATTTCACGTACCGCCGGGGCGGCGAGACACGGTTCGTCCTGCTGGACGACGGTGACACCCTGCATAGAAAAATCGCTCTGGGAGAGCGCCTGGGCATACACCGGGGTCTGCTGACCCTGCCGGAGTGCGCCGACATACTGCGGGACCTGACAGGATAGATAAAAGAGAAGCCTGAGAACCTATGTTCTCAGGCTTCTTTGTCACTTAATAGTAACGCTTGTTGCGGTTCTTGCGCGCAGCCTCGGACTTCTTGCGGCGCTTAACGCTGGGGCTTTCGTAGCACTCTCTGCGGCGCACCTCAGCCAGGACGCCCGCCTTGGCGCAGCTTCTCTTAAAACGCTTCAGAGCGCTGTCCAGGGACTCGCCTTCCTTAACATGGACTTCGGACATTTATGTTTCCCTCCCTCCGATACACCCGGCTCGATCCTGGGTGCTCTTTAAGAGCCATTTACATGACTAACGGGTGTATTATACCGGGGATAACACAGCTTGTCAAGTCGTTTTTTTACAAAAACGGCAAAAAAGTGTGCGTCCCGGCGGTCCGCCCGCCAGAAAAAGTATCCCCCGGCTGCACCGGGGGATACAACGCTTTATTTCGCGGGCTTCACGATCAGGTTCACCAGCTTGTTCCTGACCAGAATGGTCTTGACAACACTCATGCCCTCCGTGGCCTTTTTCACCTTGTCGCTCTCCATAGCGGCGGCCACCACAGCAGCCTCGTCGCTGTCCACAGGGACGGTGACGGTACCCTTCAGCTTGCCGTTGACCTGCACGGCCATCTCCACGTGGCTGTCCACAGTCTTGGCCTCGTCGTGCTCGGGCCAATCCATCTGCATGGCCATCTTGCCGTACTTGGCGGCAAAGCCCATGTTCTCCCACATCTCCTCCACCATGTGGGGGGCAAAGGGGCTGAGCAGCAGACAGAGCATCTCCACATCGCCCTTGGAGCAGCCATTGGCGTAGAACTCGTTGACCATGGTCATCATGGCGGCGATAGCGGTGTTCATCTTCAGCTCGTCGATATCCTGGCTGACCTTCTTGATGGTCTTGTGGACGATGGACTCGTTCTTGGCGGAGATGGACTCCTCAGCGGTGGCGATATCCTGCAGATTGAAGCAGCGGTCCAGGAAGCGCTTGCTGCCCTTGACAGCCTCGTTGCTCCAGCTGACGGCCTTCTCGAAGTCGCCGATGAACATGATGTGCAGGCGCATAGTGTCCGCGCCGTACTGGGCTACGATGTCGTTGGGGTTGACCACGTTGCCGCGGGACTTAGACATCTTCTCGCCGCCCTCGCCCAGGATCATGCCGTGGCTGGTGCGCTTGGCGTAGGGCTCCTTGGTGGGCACCACGCCGATGTCGTACAGGAACTTATGCCAGAAGCGGGAGTACAGCAGGTGCAGCGTGGTGTGCTCCATGCCGCCGTTGTACCAGTCCACGGGGGACCAGTAGTCCAACGCCTCCTTGCTGGCCAGAGCCTTGTCGTTGTGGGGATCCATATACCGCAGGAAGTACCAGCTGGAGCCGGCCCACTGGGGCATGGTGTCCGTCTCGCGCTTGGCCGGGCCGCCGCAGCAGGGGCAGGTGGTGTTGACCCAGTCTGTCATCTTGCTCAGGGGACTCTCGCCGTCATCGGTGGGCTCATAGCTCTCCACCTGGGGCAGCACCAGGGGCAGCTGCTCCTCCGGCAGGGCCACCCAGCCGCACTTCTCGCAGTTCACCAGGGGGATAGGCTCGCCCCAGTAGCGCTGGCGGGAGAACACCCAGTCGCGCAACTTGTAGTTGACCTTCTCCTTGCCGAAGCCCTGCTCCACCACATATTTCTTCATGGCAGGGATGGCCTCCTTGACGGTCAGGCCGTTCAGGAAGCCGGAGTTGACCATGACAGCGCTGTCATCCTTGGCCACAAAGGCCTCCTTGGTCACGTCGCCGCCGGCCACCACCTCGATGATGGGAAGGCCGAACTTCTTGGCGAACTCCCAGTCGCGCTGGTCGTGGCCGGGCACGCCCATGACGATGCCAGTGCCGTAGCCCATGAGGACATAGTCGGAGACGAACATGGGCAGGGGCTTGTGGGTCACCGGGTTCATGACCTCGATACCCTCCAGCCGCACGCCGGTCTTTTCCTTGTTCAGCTCGCCGCGCTCAAAGTCGGACTTATGGGCCGCTTCCTCCTGATAGGCTGCCACAGCATCCCAGTTCTTAATGAGGGGCTGCCACTTCTTCAGCAGCGGGTGCTCGGGAGAGATGACCATATACGTGGTGCCGAACAGGGTGTCGGCACGAGTGGTATAGACCGTCACCTGGTCGCCCACATTGGTGTCGAAGGTGATCTCTGCGCCGGTGGAACGGCCGATCCAGTTGCGCTGCTGGATCTTCACGCGCTCAATATAGTCCACATCGTCCAGATCGTCGATCAGCCGCTGGGCATACTCGGTGATCTTCAGCATCCACTGGCTCTTCTCCTTGCGGATGACCTCGCTGCCGCAGCGCTCGCACACGCCGTTGACCACTTCCTCGTTAGCCAGCACGCACTTGCAGCTTGTGCACCAGTTGACGGGCATGGTGGACTTGTAGGCCAAGCCGTGCTTGAACATCTGCAGGAATATCCACTGCGTCCACTTGTAGTACTTGGGGTCGGTGGTGTCCACGCAGCGGTCCCAGTCAAAGCCGTATCCCAGCATCTTCAGCTGCTTGGTGAAATTCTCGATGTTGTTCTTCGTGACGATGGCAGGATGGATGTGGTTCTTGATGGCATAGTTCTCCGTGGGCAGACCGAAAGCATCGAAGCCGATGGGGAACAATACATTATAGCCCTGCATCCGCTTTTTGCGGGTGACGATATCCATAGCCGTAAAGGGGCGGGGATGCCCCACGTGCAGGCCCTGGCCGGAGGGATAAGGAAACTCGATGAGCCCGTAGAACTTGGGTCGTTTGTCGCCGGTAATGGCGGCATAGGGCTTTGTCTTCTCCCAGTTAGCTTGCCATTTCTTCTCAATGGCCGCAAAATCGTAATTCATGCTCGCTTCTCCTTGTATGTGAATTTTGTTTTCCGCAAATAAAAATCCCTGGCTGCTTTACGCAGCCAGGGACGTTATAGACGTGTTACCACCCTGCTTCCGCCGCAGATCGCTCCGCGGCGCTCCGTGTCTTTCTTACGAAAGACGACGCTGTAACGGCGCGCACCCGTCCCGCCCTGTTCAGGTGGAAAGCTCCGGGGCCAGTACAACAGAGCGTCCCCGCCGGCTCGCACCATACGCCGGCTCTCTTCGGGTGGATGATCTCTGTCTTTTTCCCTTCATCGCTTCTGACAATATCGAAGTCTATTTTAGCGCATTTTTGCCGAATGTCAACCCCGTTTTCCGGGAAAACCGCCGAAAACACTTCATTCGTGCTCGTCGATGACGCCGCTCAGGTCCACGCTCTTGCCGTCCTGCCACAGACGCTCCAGGCCGTAGAAGGCCCGGGCCTCTTGATTGAACACATGGATGGCGATGCAGCCGTAGTCCAGCAGGACCCACGTGCCGCCGCGATAGCCCTCCCGGTGCAGGGGCTGCTCACCAGCCTCCTCTGCCAGCACCTTTTCCACATTGTCCACCAGTGCGTTGATCTGGGTATTGCTGGCACCAGTGGCCAGAACGAAATAGTCCGCCAGCGTGGTCAGCTCGGCGATCTCCATCACGCGGATCTCCTTGCCCTTCTTATCGGACAGGGCACGGGCGGCCAGCAGCGCCAGTTCTTTCGGTGTTTTCATGATATCCCTCTTTTCATCAGATAGTCCCGCGCGTCGCGGGTCATGTGGTGGACGGGGTTACCCATCTCCTCCATCTCATCAATGGTCATGGTCAGACCCATGAGCAGGCCCCGGTCCAGATCCTCGTATACCGTCCTTCGCAGCGCCTCCACCCCGGGAAAGTCCCGGGTGGGCTCGATATAATCCGCCAGATAGATGATCTTCTCCAGCAGCGTCATATCCGGCTTACCGGTGGTGTGGTACATGATCGCGCTATACACATCGTCGTCCACGGCAAACACATCCCGTGCGATGGCCGCGCCGGTCTTACTGTGCAGCAGCTTCAGTGCCTTTCTCTCCAGCTCGTCCAGCGGAATGTGATACTTCTTGCACAGCGCCAGCTGCTCGTCCATATCCAGCTTCTTGGTACAGTCGTGCAGCAGCGCGGCGATACGCGCCTTTGTCACGTCCGCGCCGTATCGCTCTGCCAGGCGCACCGCCTCCTGTTCCGTGCCCAGCACATGGGGCATACGCTTGGGCTTGAGATAGCTCAGCGCGATGGGCCGCAGCTCCTCCGGCGTCAGGTGCGTCAGGTCCGTATGGGTACCGTACAGGTGCTCCCGCCGGATATAGCCCCACACCGGCGGCGGCAGCAGGTCCTCTCCCCCGCCCTGTGCCAGCGCGGCGCGGACCTCGGTGGAGGAAAGCTCCACCACCTGCGGATTGGGCACCACGGTCACCTGCGCGCCGAACTCCCGTTCCAGGCGCGCGCTCTGCGCGGCAAAGGCGGCGGACTCATCCTCCGCCTCCCGGCTGAAGGGCGCGATGTGGGCCATGGCCATGATCGCCTCCGGCCTGCGCCAGTTGTGCAGGCTCAGAAACATATCCGACCCCATCAGCAGATACAGCGTGTCATCCGGATACTGCTCCCGCAGCGCCACCAGCGTGTCCGCGGTATAGCTGACGCCGCTGCGGCGCAGCTCCATGTCACTGACCTCCGCCCGCTTCCCCAGCGCCGCTGTGGCCAGCACCGCCATGTCGTACCGCTGCCGCGGCGCGGCGCCGCCCTCCGGCAGCACCTTGTGGGGCGGCTGCGCGTCCGGGACCAGCACCAGCTTGTCCAGCCCCAGGACCTCCATGGCGGCCTTGGCCGCCGTCACATGGCCGATATGGGGCGGATCAAAGGTGCCGCCGTAAATACCGATGTTCATACGCTTCTCTTCGCCTTGACCAATTCGATCTTCCGCTTGCTCTTGTCGTGCTGCATCCGGTAGAGCACGAACTTGCTGCCGATGACCTGCACCACCTCGCAGCGGGCAGCCACCGCCAGTTCCTCCGCCGCCTCACGGGCGGTCAGCAGCGAGTTCTCCAGCACCCGGCCCTTGATGAGCTCCCGGGCCTCCAGCGCGTCGTTGACCTGCTTGATCAGATTGTCGCCGATGCCGTCCTTGCCCACATGGACGATGGTGTCCAGATTGGTGGCCAGGGACCGCAGCTGTGCGCGTTGCTTGCTTGTCAGTTCCATATCATTGCTTCTCCAAATACGTTTTCAGTTCCGCGGCAAAGGCCCGCAGGGCACTGCCCCGGTGGGAAATGGCGTTCTTCTCCTCCGCCGTCAGCTGGGCGAAGGTCTTTCGCAGGGACGGCACGAAGAACACAGGATCGTACCCGAACCCGCCGTCGCCCATAGGCGCAAAGGCAATGGTCCCGGCGCAGTCCCCCTCCGCCGTCAGCGTGTCCCCGTTGGGGAAGGCGCAGACGATGGCCGTGTGGAAATGCGCCGCCCGGTTCGTGGCGCCGCGCATATTGCTCAGCAGCAGCCGGCAGCGCTCCGGGTCGCTGTCCAGCCCGCCGTACCGGGCGGAATACACCCCCGGCGCGCCCTGAAGCCAGTCCACGCACAGTCCCGAGTCATCCGCGATAGCCGGCAGGCCGCTGGCCGCCATGATGGCGTTGGCCTTCAGCGCTGCGTTCTCCGCGAAGGTGGTCCCCGTCTCCTCCACGTCGACGTCCACGCCCACGTCGGAGGGCATGACCACCTCCACGCCCAGCTCGCCCAGAATGGCCTGCATCTCGGCCAGCTTTCCCTTGTTGTGGGATGCCAGTACAAATCTCATAGTATCTCTCCCAGTATCTCCTTCTGCTTCGCCAGCAGCTCGCCGCACCCCTTGGCGCACAGCGCCACCAGTGCCTGCTGCTCGGCCACGGTAAAGGGCCGGCCCTCACCTGTGCCCTGTATCTCGATCAGCTGTCCCTGCTCCGTCATCATGCAGTTCAGGTCCACCTGCGCCCGGCTGTCCTCGCTGTACTGCAGATCCAGCAGGGGCGTGTCATCCACAATGCCCGCCGACACACCGGTGACATAGTGCAGCAGCGGCAGCCTCTCGATCACACCGTCGGCCACCAACTTTTTGCAGGCCAGCGCCAGCGCCGCGAACCCGCCGGTCACGGATGCCGTCCGCGTTCCGCCGTCGCCCTGCAATACGTCGCAGTCCACGGTGATGGTCCGGGGCCCCAGGGCCGCCATATCCACCGCCGCACGCAGGCTGCGGCCGATGAGCCGCTGTATCTCCGCACTGCGGCCGGACAGCTTCAGCTTGTCCACGTCCCGGCGGCTGCGCTCCCGGTTGGCCCGGGGCAGCATGGAATACTCCGCCGTCACCCAGCCGCAGCCCTCCGCCACATGGGGCGGTGTCTTCTCCTCCACTGAGGCGTTGCACAGCACCACTGTCTCGCCGCAGCGGATCAGCACGCTGCCCTCGGCGAATTTCGTAAAGCCGGGTGTCATCTCCACCGGGCGCAGCTGGTCAAATGCCCGTCCGTCTGCTCTCGTCATGCTGCGCCCTCCTTATATCATGTCCCGCACGAAGGCAGTCGGGTCAAAGGGCTTCAGGTCGTCGATGCCCTCGCCCACACCCACGAACTTTACCGGCACACCCAGCTCCTGGGCGATGGCGATGACGATGCCGCCCTTGGCGGTTCCGTCCAGCTTCGTCAGGATAATACCCGTCAACCCTGCCGTCTCCTTGAACGTCCGTGCCTGGATCAATCCGTTCTGCCCGGTGGTGGCGTCCAGCACCAGCAGCGTCTCGCAGTTGGAATTGGGGCATTCCCGGTCGATGATCTTCCGCAGCTTGGCCAGCTCGTTCATCAGGTTCTGTTTGTTGTGCAGCCGTCCGGCGGTGTCGCACAGCACCACGTCCACGCTCCGTGCCTTGGCCGCCTGCAAAGCATCAAACAGTACCGCGCCGGGATCCGCGCCCTCATGCTGCCGCACGATATCCACACCGGCGCGGCCCGCCCAGATCTCCAGCTGGTCGGCGGCCGCCGCACGGAACGTATCGCCGGCGCACAGCAGGACCTTCTTGCCCTGGTCCTTCAACTGCTTGGCCAGCTTGCCGATAGACGTGGTCTTGCCCACGCCGTTGACGCCGATGACCAGCACCACGGCGGGCTTGCCCTCCAGCACCAACGCGCTGTCACCCACCTCCAGCTTGCTCTTCAGGATGTCCCGCAGGGCGTCCTTTACCTCGTCCATCCGGCCGATAAAGCGTTCCTTCACCCGCTTCCGCAGCTGGGCCACGGTATCAGCGGCGGTATCAGCGCCTACATCGGCCAGGATCAGCGCCTCCTCCAGTCCGTCGTAGAACTCGTCGTTCAGGTCGTCGAAGGTGGGGACGGCGGTGAACGCCTCCTTCAGTATTTGAAATAAGCCCATTGCCATAACAAGCCCTCCTTATTTGATATGCAGCTCCTTGGCCATATCGTTGAGATTGATGGTCAGTATCCGGCTGACGCCCTTTTCCTGCATGGTCACGCCATACAGCACGTCCGCCTCCTCCATGGTGCCCCGCCGGTGGGTAATGACGATAAACTGCGTCTTTCCGGCGATCCGCCGCATATACCGGGCGTAGCGCACCACGTTGGCCTCGTCCAGCGCCGCCTCGATCTCGTCCATCACGCAGAACGGCGTGGGATGTACTTTCAGAATGGCGAAGTACAGCGCAATGGCCACAAATGCCTTCTCACCGCCGGACAGCAGCGTGATGGTCTTCAGCTGCTTGCCGGGGGGCTGTACCTTGATCTCGATGCCGCAGTTGAGGATATCGCTCTCGTCCTCCAGCTCCAGCCGCGCCTTGCCGCCGCCGAACAGCTCCAGAAACGTCTCCTGGAAGCTCTCGTTCAGCAGCTGGAACTGCTCGGCAAAAATGCTGGTCATCTGCTGGGTGATCTGGTCGATAATGCCCAGCAGCTCCTCCTTGGCCTGCTCCACATCGCTGCGCTGTTCGGACAGGTAGGTATATCGGGTGTTCACCCGGTCGAACTCCTCGATGGCGCCGATGTTGGGCGTACCCAGCGCCTTGATCTCCCGGTTCAGTTCGGCAATGCGCCGCGTGGCCTTGGGTACGCTCTCCAGCTCGATGCGCTGCTCCATGGCGTCGCTGTGGCTCAGTTCGTAGCGCTCCCACAGCTTCTCCAGGATCTGGCTCTCCTCCATGCCGCTGTTTTCCAGCTTCTGCTGTAGTTTGTTGTACGCCTGCATGGTCTGCAAAAGCGTATCGTTGCAGGCGCGGCTGTCACGGCTATGCTGGTCACGCTGCTGCTCCAGCGCCAGTTTGGCCTGGGCCAGATCCTCCAGCCGCTGCCGCAGCTGTATCACACGGGCGTTCTTCTCCTCCAGCGCCGCCTGATGGCCCGCCATATCGGCCAGCGCCTTCTCGTTGGCCTGCCGGTATTCCTGCACCCGCCGGTCGCGCTCAGCGCGGTCGGATACCATATCCGCCTGCAAGCCCCGCAGGTCCTCCACGCTCCGCAGAACGCTGTCCTTCTCCGCGCTCAGTGCCGCCTGATCGGCCTTCTTGTCGCTGACGGCCTGTGCCAGCCGGTTGGTCTGCTCCGTCAGATCGGTCTGGCCGGCCAGCTTGTCCCGCATCTCCTGCCGCAGCGCGGCCGCGCGGTCCTCTGCCGCAGTGATGTCCGCCTGTATCCCGGCCATGCGCCCGCGGCCGTCCGTCTCCCGGCGGTCCAGGCCGGACAACTCCTGCTCCATAGTCTCGCAGCTCAGGCGCAGGCTCTCCAGCAGGAGGTCATAGTGGTCCTGCCGGCCCTGTAGGGTCAGCACCTCGTCCGCCGCCTTGCGCTGCTGGTCCTTGGCCACCTGCAATTCATACTCAGCCTTCTGTAGCTCCCTCTGGGCCGCCTCGGCCTGCTGCGCGGCCTCGTTCAGCTTACCGTGCAGGGCACCCTGTGCCGCCTTCAGCCGTTCCAACTCATTGGCCCGGGACAGCACGCCGGAGGATCGGCTGGCGGAGCCGCCGGTCATGGAGCCGCCCCGGTTGATGATCTGTCCGTCCAGCGTCACGATGCGGAAGGCATTGCGGAACTTACGCGCCATGGCGATACCGCTGTCCAGGTCCTCCACTACCACCGTCCGGCCCAGCAGATTTTTAAAAATATGGTCGTATCGCGCGTCGTACCGCACCAGACGGCTGGCGATGCCTACAAAACCATACTCTCCCGCAGCGTTCTCCCGCAGCTCGTCGCCCCGGATGGCCGTCAGCGGCAGGAAGGTAGCGCGGCCGCCGTCCCGCTGCTTCAGGAACTGGATGGCCGCCTTGGCGTCCTCCTCCCGTTCCACCACAATGTTCTGCAGTGCCGCGCCCAGCGCCGTCTCCAGCGCCACGGCATAGGCCTGCTCTGTGGTCATCAGTCCGGCCACCGGCCCGTGAATGCCCCGCAGTGTGTTCTTCTCCGCTGCCTGCATCACGGTCTTTACCGCTTTGTTGAAGCCCTCATACTCCTTCTCCATCTCCGTCAGCAGACGGATGCGGTCCTCCTGGGCGTTCACCTGCCGGGTCAGCTCCTGTTTTGCGTCCTGGGTGCTCTGCGCCTTCTGGCGGCGGCTGTCCATTCGCAGGCTGTGACCCTGAATGATATTCTCCGCCGCCTGGGCCTCCTCCCTGGCATCGTTCAGCGCCCGGCGATTGGTCTTTGCGTCCTTTTCGCTCTCCTCCAGCTTACGCTGTGCCTCGGACAGCTCCTGCCGTACCGTAATCCGCCGCTGTCCGGCCTCGTCCAGGCCCGCCTGCAGGGCGGACAGCGCGGCGCGCCCGTCTGCGGCCTCGGCCACAGCAATGGCCTCCTGCGCCCGCAGGGCCTCGGCCTCGTCCGCCGCGCCCTTTGCGCTGTCAGCCAGCGCCTGCGCCCGAGAGAGCAGCTCACTCAGCGCCGTCTCCAATACCGCCGCGTCGCGGTCGATGTCCGCGATACGCGCCAGCTGTCCGTCGATCTGTCCCTGTAAATTCTCCCGCCGCTGGTCTGTGCTGGTCAGTTCCTGTTCCAGCCGGCGCAGAGACTCGTTGTTGTGCTCCACAGAGGTCTGCAGCACCGCGATGGCCGCAGACTCCTCGCCGGCGGCGGACTCCGCCTCGGTCACCTGACCGCGCAGCGCGTCAGCCGCCACGTCGTTCTGCCGCATCTCCTCGGTAAAACGCTCTCCCTGGGCGTAGGCCTCGTCCAGCGCCGCCTGGGCCTGGTCACAGGCCTCCTTGGCCTGAGCCGTATCGCTCTCCAGCTTCAGCTTGGCGGTCCGCAGGTTTTGCAGCTGCTCCAGCCACACGGAGATCTCCAGCACCCGCAGCTCATCCCGCAGCACCAGATACTTCTTCGCCGTCTCCGCCTGCGCCCGCAGCGGCTCCACCTGCAATTCCAGCTCGGCGATCTTGTCGTTGATACGCACCAGGTTTTCCTCGGTGCGCTCCAGCTTGCGCTCGGACTCCTCCTTGCGGTGCCGGTATTTGCTGATACCGGCGGCCTCCTCGAAGATCTCCCGGCGCTCGCCGCTTTTCACAGACAGTATCTCGTCGATCTTGCCCTGTCCGATAATGGAATAGCCCTCCCGGCCCATACCGGTGTCCATGAACAGCTCGTTCACGTCCTTCAGCCGCACGGACTGCTTATTGATATAGTACTCCGACTCACCGCTGCGGTAATACCGCCGTGTCACGGCCACCTCTGCCTCCTCCCGGGTGGGGAAGATATGCTCGGTGTTGTCGATGACCAGCGTCACCTGGGCAAAGCCCATCTGGTTCCGCTTCTCCGTACCGCCGAAGATCACGTCCTCCATCTTGGCGCCGCGGAGCTGGCGGCTGTTCTGCTCGCCCATGACCCAGCGTATGGCGTCGGAGATGTTTGACTTGCCGGACCCGTTTGGTCCCACGATAGCGGTGATGTCCTCGCCGAAATTCAATACCGTCTTGTCGGGGAAACTCTTGAACCCCTGTATCTCAAGTGCTTTTAAGTACAACTGCGTCACCTCTTATACTTTGGCATACCTTAACTAAGATAGTATACTATGGAAGTCCCCGTTTTTCAAGAAAAACCGCGCGCCGGCATGAAAAAAGCGGAGAGCCCCCGCCCTCCGCCAATGTCTATCCATGCCGCCGTTCGATCTGTCCGTACAGTGCCTCCAGCGCATCGCCCAGTGTACCGATCCGATCGATGATTCCCTCTGCCACCGCCTGCTCGCCGTACAGCACCGTCCCCACGTCGTTGGCCATGTCGCCGCTGGAGAGCATCAGCTCCCGGAACCGTTCCGCGGTCACGCGGCTGTTGGCCGCCACGAACTGAATAATGCGCTCCTGGAGGCGTTCAAAATACCTGTACGTCTCCGGCGCGGCAATGACCGTCCCGGACATCCGCACCGGATGCACTGTCATGGATGCCGTGGGCGCGATGAATGTCTCCTTTCCGCACACCGCCAGCGGTACGCCGATGGAGTGCCCGCCGCCCAGCACCAGCGTCACCACCGGCTTCGTCATGCCCGCCGCCAGCTCCGCGATGGCCAGTCCCGCCTCGATGTCGCCGCCCACGGTGTTCAGAAGCAGCAGTACGCCGTCCACCTGTTCGCTCTGCTCCAGCGCCGCCAGCAGCGGCAGTACGTGCTCGTACTTCGTGCTCTTCAGATTGTCCGGCAGCAGCGTGTGTCCCTCCACCTGCCCCACGATGGTCAGGCAGTGCACCGTCCCCCGGCTGTTTTTCACCACAGTGCTGCCCATATCGATGATCGGCTGTACCGGCACCGCCGCTTTTTCCTCGTTCTTTTCCCGGTTTTCGTCGTTGCTCATATCCGCGCCTCCTTTTTGCCGTAGCTTGCGCGGATACCGCCTCTTTCATGCAAAAAGAGCGCCTCCCGGCGCTCTTTTTCGTTATTCGTTATCTTCTGTTGTGGGGATACCAGATCTTCTGCTTCTCCGCCTCGCGGATCAGTTCCTCCCGGAAGTCCGGGTGCGCGATGGAGATCAGCTTCTCCGCGCGCTCCCACACCGTCAGTCCCTTCAGGCACACGCAGCCGTACTCCGTCACCACGTACATGGTGTTCACGCGGGTATCCGTCACCACGGAACCGTTCTGCAGGGTAGGCCGTATGCGGGAATGCAGCGTGCCGTCCTTGTCTGCGTGAGTGGAGCTGAGACAGATAAAGCTCTTACCGCCCTTGGACAGATACGCACCCAGCACAAAGTCCTGCTGTCCGCCGGCGCCGCTGATCTGCTTGGTGCCCGCCGTCTCACCGTTCACCTGCCCGTACAGGTCCACATCCACCGCGTTGTTGATGGAGACAAAGTTGTCGATGGCCGCGATGGTGCGGATGTCGTTGGTGTAGCTGATGGGCGCGGCCATGCACGCCGGGTTGTCGTCCAGATAGTCGTACAGCTTCTGGGTACCGGCGGCAAAGGCGAACACCTGCCGGCCGCGGTCGATGTTCTTCTTCATGCACGTGACCTTCCCCGCCATAGCCAGATCCACATAGGCGTCCACATACATCTCCGTGTGTACGCCCAAATCCTTCAGGTCGGACTCGCACAGCATAGCGCCCACGGTGTTGGGCATACCGCCGATGCCCAGCTGCAAACAGGCCCCGTCGGGTATCTGCTCCACGATCAGCTTCGCCACCGCCCGGTCCACCTCCGTAGCCGTGCCGCTGGGCTGGATGCCCATGGGGTCGTTGCGCCCCTCCACGATCATGTCCACCTCGCTGACATGGATGCAGTTGTCAAAGCCGCCCAGGCACCGGGGCATATTTTCGTTGACCTCCACGATGACCACCTTGGCCATCTCGCACACCGCCTTCACATGCGAAGCCGACAGTCCGAAGTTGAAGTACCCGTGCTTGTCCATCGGGGCCACCTGGAACATGGCCACGTCCGGCGGCGTGATGTGGTCGTAGTAGTACCGGGGCAGCTCGGAGTACCGCATGGGCTCGTGGAACCCGGCGCCGCTGGCGATATGATGGCGCTCCACGCTGCTCATGTGGTGAGAGTTGAAGATGATGTGATGCACCGGGTCCTCGATGTCGAAGATCGCCGGCTTCCACAGGCTAATACCTCCCCGGACCTTCACATCCTCCAGCTCCGGTGCACGGCGGGCCAGCGCCTCGTCCAGCACCCGGGGATGAATGGCGCAGAAGCCGTAGTCCACCCAATCACCGGACTTGATGACCTTCACCGCCTCGTCCGCGGTGGTCAGTTTCTGCTTGTACAGCGCCTGAAAATCAGCAAAAGCCATGTCCTGTTCCTCCCTGTTCTTTCCTATCCCTTCCGACGAAGGCTGAATTTTCTAATTGTTAATTTTACCACAATGCAGCCCGCGGGGAAATTGACGAAACCCACAAGAATTCCCGGGAATGCTTGTGCAAAAATGAACAGGTCCGGCATGGATATCATCCGCTCAACGCCTCTACCTCCTCCGACATGATCACCCGTATCTCGTTGACCGCCGTGTCGTTGTTCTTTTCGCTCTGACACATCTTTGCCGCTGTCCCCACCAGCGCCTGTAGGATACCTCCCAGCTCCTTGACCTCCTTCAGGCTGCCCTCTCCGCTTTCCAGCCGTTCCGTGGCTCCGGCAGCCGCCGTCTCCAGCAGCTTTGCCGTAGCCATCAGGCATCGCCGGAGTATCTGCTTTTCCGCCTCCTCCCGGCCGATCTGCCACTGCCCCTTGATCGCATGTCGCCACACCGTCTGCGTACACACATGGTACTCCCTTGCCAATCGCTGATAGGTATACATTCCCGACTCATACTTACGCCTTACCTCTCCCCAGTTCACGTCTGCTCTTTTCATATGCGCTCCCCCCTTCCTGCGATCCGGTTCTGCCCCTATGCCAAAAAACCGGGAGAGTTGCCCATAAACAGGCAACTCTCCCAAAATTATTTTTCTTTTCCCCCGCTTCATCCCCCGTCCCTTTCGTACGGCACGCTTCTCCCATCGTCCCGCTCTTTCGCGACCCGAGATCGCTCTTACTTTGCCTTGAACTCTATCCACTCATTGTCCATAAGGACAACTACCAAGTCTTCCTCAATAACAGCATACGGAGTCCCCAGGTCTCTGTTGAAGTTTGCCTCACCATCTTTTCGGGGAACGCCATCCTCCGCATACGACGTGGTGTACTGAATAACACTCTCGTCTACTTCAACGGGAACAGCATTATCGGTCGAATAGTAATTTATCCCATTTACCATTATCGTCGCAGGATAGTCCCCAACATTCGACTTTCCGCAGCCCGCCATAGCAACAACGCAAACCAACGCTAACACTGATGCCATCAACTTTTTCATACGATCACGCTCCCCCTGTCAAATTCCAATTGATCCGTTCTATCTTCAGCACAATGCTCTTAAATTCTCTTGCCCACCTCGATTGTACCATGCCTCTCCGCAAGGTCGCAAGATATTTTCCCCTGCACGCCATTGTGAAAACAACCAAAAACACCTCCGCTGCCTGTGGGGCAGCGGAGGTGTTTTACAATCTAATTACTCCTCGTCGGCGTCCTCGTCAGCGGCGGGAGCCAGCAGCGCGCGGATGGACAGGGAGATCTTCTGCTTCTCCTCGTCGATGGCGGTGATCTTGGCATCCACCATCTCGCCCTCGGTCAGCACGTCGCCGGGCTTCTCGATGCGGCGGTCAGCGATCTGGGAGATGTGGATCAGGCCGTCCACACCGGGCACGACCTCGGCGAACGCGCCGAAGGTCATCAGCTTCACGATGCGCACGTTGGCCACATCGCCCACGTGGTAGGTAGCCATGAACTTATCCCAGGGATTCATGCTGCGATCCTTCACGCCTAGGGAGATCTTGTGCTTCTCGGGATCGAAGGAGATAACGTACACGTCCAGGGTATCGCCCACGGAGACGACCTCGGCGGGGTTCTTGATACGGCTCCAGGACAGCTCGGAGATATGTACCATACCATCCACGCCGCCGATGTCCACGAACACACCGTAGGAAGTCATGGACTTCACGGTGCCGGTGTAGTGCTTGCCGACCTCGATGTTGTTCCAGATCTCCGCCTGGGCGGCCTGACGGGCCTCATAGGTCACGGCCTTGATGGAGCCGACGACGCGGCGGCGGGCACGGTTGACCTCGGTGATCCGCAGGGAAACGGTCTGGCCGATCATGGTGCTCAGCTCAGCGCCGCGGGGCAGACCGGACTGGGAAGCGGGCACGAACACGCGCACGCCCTTGACATTAACGACGATACCGCCCTTGTTCTCCTCGGTGACTTTACCTTCGAGAGTGGTCTTGTCCTCGCGGGCCTTCTCGATATCCTCCCAGACCTTGACAGCGTCCAGACGCTTCTTGGACAGCATGGCATAACCCTCCACGTCGTTGACGCGGATGATATAGGTCTCGATCTCGTCGCCGACCTTGACGACGTCCTCAGGCTTCACATTGGGATCTGCGGACAGCTCGTCCACAGAGATATAGCCCGCCTGCTTGCAGCCCAGATCGACTTGCACCTCGGTGGGGCCGATCGCCGTTACAATACCGGTTACCTTCTCTCCTGTATTCAAAGTCTTAAAAGATTTTTCCAGCATTTCCTCGAAGCTCTCTTCCGTAGCTTCCATGTTCTTGATCTCTTCGCTCATCGTTGCATATACCTCCTTAATGATGCCCGCAGGCGTGGACGCGCCGGCTGTAAGCCCCGCCACAGAACATCCGTTAAGGGACCCGACCCGCAGCTCCTCCGGCCCTTCGATCTGATAGACCCGGGCGCAGCGTGTGCTGCAGATCTCCGCTAAATGTCTGGTGTTGGCACTTTTACGATCTCCGACCACGACCATAACGTCCGCCCGTCCGGCGATATTCGCCGCCTCGGATTGACGTTTTTGCGTAGCATCACATATTGTATCAAAGATTTCGGCGTTTGTACACTGTTTTTTTAAAAATTTTACACACTCTTCCCATATCGAACGAATACAGGTCGTCTGTGCGGTAACCAGCAAATCCATGTCTTTCCGCGCCGGGTCCGCCGCCACCCAATCAGCCAGCTCTGCCGTGTTTTCCAGCACCACGCTGCGCTCGCAGCGGCTTGCGGCGGCCATCACCTCCGGATGGTGCGCTTCTCCGATAATGATGGGTGTCCGGCCCGCACGGGCTGCCCGTTCCACCAGCCGGTGGATCCGCAGCACATGGGGACAGGTGGCATCCATGATCTGTGCGCCCCGCTCCTCCAGCAGCCGCAAAGCCTCCCGTGTCTCGCCGTGGGCACGGATGATCACCGTCTCTCCCGGCCGCACCTGCTGAGGGCTGTCCGCCTGCCGCGCACCCAACGCCTCCAGTGCCGCGATGACCCGGTCATTGTGTATGATACTGCCCAGCATAACGCAGCCGCCCTCCCGGGCAGCCACCTCCGCCATGTGCACGGCCCGTTCCACGCCGTAGCAGAACCCCGCCGTCTTCGCCAGTATCACCTGCATTCGATCCCTCCCAGGGCATAGGCCCGCCGCATGACCTCATGGGCGTTGGCAGTATATTCCTCCGCCGTACCCTTGCGGCCGGTGTACTCCGGCTCGAAGGGCTCGCCGATTATGATGGGCGTCTTGCGGAATATGCGCTTCTTCGTGCCGATATATACCGGCGCCAGCTTCACGCCGGCACGGATGGCCATCATGCCCGCGCCGGACTTGACATCCGCCTGTCCCGGTGTCTTCACCCGTGTTCCCTCCGGAAACAGGAACAGGTTCCACCCGTCCCGCAGGCTCTGTATGGCGGTCTTCACCGCCCCAATGTCACTGTTGCCCCGATCCACCGGAAACACACCGATCGCCCGCAGGAATCCACCCACGATTGGGATGGAGAACAACTGCTTCTTAGCCATGATCCGCACGTTGAACCGCTGGGGCATGGACAGCACGAACAGGATGGGGTCCCAGGCGCTGGAGTGATTGGCGCACAGCAGCACCGGCTCCCCGCTCTCCAGATGCTCCGTCCCCCGCAGGTCCACCGGCAGAAAAAACAGCACCAGCGGGCGCAGCACCCGCCACGCCGCCGCGTAAAACTTATTTCTCACGATGCCACACGCCCCCGTATCACATCCAGCAGCAGCTCCAGGCTGGCCGCGAAGTCCATGTCCGTGTTGTCGATCATAATGGCATCATCCGCCGGCCGCAGCGGCGCCGCCGCCCGGTGGGTATCGTTATAATCCCGCTGCTCCATATCCCGCAGCACCTCGTCAAAGGACTTCGGCGTGCCCCGCTGCTCCAGCTCCAAAAACCGCCGCCGCGCCCGCGTCTCCACATCCGCGCACAGAAACACCTTCACCTCCGCGTCCGGCAGCACCACGGTCCCGATGTCACGTCCGTCCATGATGACGCTGTGCTCCCGCGCCAGAGACCGCTGTAGCTCCATCAGGAACGCCCGCACCTCCGGTATGGCCGACACGTCTGAGGCGTACTTCGATATCATCGGCAGGCGTATCTCCTTCGTCACGTCCTCGCCGTTGAGATACATCCGCTGCAGGCCCTCCTCGTCGTACCGCAGGGCCACAGTGATCTCCGGCAGCGCCGCGATCACCGCCGGCGCGTCCGTGGGCGCGATGTCGTGCCGATACATATATACGCCGATGGTCCGATAGATGGCCCCGGTGTCCACATATAAGATATGCAGCGCCTCCGCCGCCGCCCGGGCCAGCGTGCTCTTCCCCGCGCCGGACGGCCCATCGATGGCCACTGCGTACTGTCTCTCCGTCATGTCATCTCCTCGCTTTCTGCGGCGCTCAGCCCCGCCAGATACCCCGTCGCCCATGCGATCTGTAAATTAAAGCCCCCCGTATAGGCGTCCACGTCCAGCACCTCGCCGGCAAAAAACAATCCCCTCACCCGCTTCGACGCCATGGTGTTTGGTGTTACCTCTCCCACCTTCACGCCGCCGGCGGTGACGATCGCCTCACTGACGGGCCGCGGCCCGGTAAGCTCCAGCGTAAAGTGCTTCAGCACCTGCACCAGTGCCCGGCGCTGTTCCTTTGTCAGGCTGTTGGCCTTTTCGCTTCCGGTCAGCCCCGCCCGGCGCAGCACCACCGGTGCCATGCTGTGGGGCACCAGCCCCGCGGCGATGGTCCCCATCTCCCGGTTGGGATTTTCTCCGATGTCCCGCAGCACCCGCGCGTCCAGCTTCTGCTCGTCCAGCGCCGGCTTCAGGTCGATCTCTATCGTATAGTGCTCCCCCTCCCAGCGCCGCAGATGGGCGCTGGCGGACAGCACCAGCGGTCCGGACACCCCGAAGTGGGTAAACAGCAGCTCGCCGAAATCCCGGAACACCGCCTTTTTCTTCCCGTTGTATACCGTCACTGCCACGTTCCGCAGGCTCAGGCCCTGCATAGCCGGACAGTCCTCGCCCGCGCACACCAGCGGTACCAGAGAGCCCCGCAGCGGCACAATGGTGTGTCCCAGTGCCTCCGCTATGCGGTAGCCGTCCCCCGTGGACCCGGTACCGGGATAGGACATCCCGCCTGTGGCCAAGATGACCGCCTGCACGGGGTACGTCCCCTTCTCTCCGGTCACGGCGCATACCGCGCCATCCGCCGTCTCCACTGATACGGCCCGGTCACGGGCCCACCGCACCTTCCGGCGCTTCAGCTCCCGTTCCAGCGCGTTGGTGATATCGAAGGCACTGTCAGACACCGGAAACACCCGGTTCCCCCGTTCCACCTTCAGCGGCACGCCCAGCGCCTCGAAAAATGCCATGGTGTCCCGCGGCGTGAACCGTGTCAGCGCCCCGTACAAAAATCGCCCATTACCGGGAATGCTGGCAAACAGCGTCTCCCGGTCACAGTCATTGGTCACATTGCACCGGCCCTTGCCGGTGATATTCACCTTCTTGCCCAGCCGTTCGTTGGGCTCCAGCAGCGTCACCGCCGCGCCCTGCCGGGCCGCGGTGATGGCCGCCATCAGACCGGCGGCGCCGCCGCCGATCACCACGATCTCCTTCGCCATGTCACTCGTCATCTTTCCCGAAGATACTGTATCTGGACCACACCTGCTCCATATCCGCCAGCGTGGCGGACAGGTCATCCCGCCGCTGCTGCCCCACCGCCAGGATCAGCGCGTTCAGCAGGCTCAGCGGCGCAGCCATGGAGTCCACGAAGGAGATCATGTCGCAGGGCGCCAGCAGCGATACCGCCGCCATGCCGTACAGCGGAGACAGTGCCGAATCGGTGATCGCCACCACCTCCGCGCCCCGCCGGCAGGCAAACTCCACCGCGTGGATAGCCATCTTGGAGTACCGCGGGAAGGATATTCCCACCAGCACGTCGCCCCTGCCGATGTGGGCCAGCTGCTCATAGATCTCACCGGCGGCGCTGGACTGCACCAGCGTCACGTTCTTGAAGATCAGGTGCAGGTAGAAGTTCAGATACCCCGCCAGAAATGAGGAGGACCGCACACCCAGGATATAGATGTGCTCCGCCCCCAGCAGCTTGTCCACCGCCCGGCTGAAGGCATCCCGGTCCAACTGCTCGATGACATTGTGTATGCTGTTCATATCCCGCTGCATCACACTGCCCAGAATGTCCGCGCCGGACATCTGATCCCGCGATACCTGTATCCGCTGGATGGAGGTCAGCTTGCCCCGTATCAGCTCCTGCAGGGCCTTCTGCATCTCCGGATAGCCATCGTAGCCCAGCTGCGCGGCAAAGCGCACCACCGTGGACTCACTGACGGAGGCCGTCTCGCCCAGCCGCGCGGCGGTCATAAACGCCGCGCGGTCATAATTGTCCAGTATAAACGCTGCGATGCGCTTCTGTCCCTTCGAAAAGGTATCCATCCCGGCCCGGATGGTCTGTAGCACGTTTTCATTCATGTTGATGGCTTCCTTTGATAGATTGCAGCTCCTCCGCTGTCAGATACCGCCACTTTCCTGGCGGCAGGTCGCCCAGGGCGATACTGCCCTCCGCCACCCGGCACAGTCGGGTCACAGTCAGCCCCACGGCGGCGCACATGCGGCGTATCTGCCGCTTCTTACCCTGGTGGATCACCACCCGGTATTTCGCCGTACCATCCTTCCGATATAGCTCCGTCACCGCCGCCGGCACGATGGGCTGTCCGTCCAGTCTGTCCACCGCCGACAGCTGCCGTGCGCTGTCCGCCGCCGCGCCAGTGACCGTAACGATATACGTCTTGTCCACCTGGTGGCTGGGGTGCAGTAGCGCATGGGTCAGCGCCCCGTCGTTGGTAAACAGCAGTAATCCCTCCGAGTCCAGGTCCAGCCGTCCCACGGGATACACCCGTGCGCCGCAGCCCCTGACCAGCGATGCCGCCGTAGGGCGGCCCCGTTCGTCAGAGAGGGTGGTCACATAGCCCCGCGGCTTGTGCAGCATCAGATACACATGCTGTGCCGCGCCCCGCAGGGGCCGTCCATCCACCCGGATATCGTCCGTCTCCGGATCCGCCTTGTCGCCTACACGGACCCGCCGTCCGTTGACGGTCACGCGTCCGGCGGCGATCCACTCTTCCGCCGTCCGGCGGGAGCACAGCCCCGCGGCGGCCAGCAGCTTCTGTATGCGCTCGGTCATGGCGATACCTCTCTCCCGTTTCCCAGTGCGCCGAGCAGGCGCGTCTCCAGCGTCTCCTGTATGCCTGTCAGCAGGAACCCCCAGCGGTACAGTGCCTCATGGTCGTTCCAATCGTCCCCGTCCCGCAGCGTTACCGCCACCAGCCGATGTCCCGCCTGCTCCGCGCAGGACACCAGCGTCCGCCCTGCCGCCTTCGTGTACCCGGTCTTCAGCCCCACGCACCCGTCCAGGCGGCTCAGCAGCTTGTTGTGGTTGGTCAGCGTCCGCCCGCCGATGACCGCCGTCTGTGTGGAGGCCGTCCGCCGCAGCGTCGGCTCATTCACCGCCGCGCACCCCAGCAGCGCCATGTCATAGGCGGTGGAATAGTGCGCCTCGTCGTCCAGTCCGTTGGGGTTGGCAAAATGGCTGTTCCTCATGCCCAGCGCGGCGGCTTTTTCGTTCATCCGTTCCACAAAAGGCGCCGTACCCCCGGCACATTCCGTCAGCGCCAGTGCCGCGTCATTGCCCGAGCACAGCAGCAGCCCGTACAGCAGCTCCTCCAGCGTCAGCTTCTCCCCCGGCCGCAGGTACATGGACGACCCCTCCGCCATGTGGGCGGCAGTTACGGTGATGACCTGCGACGGCTCCCCCAGCTCCAGAGCCACCAGCGCCGTCATCAGCTTGGTGGTGCTGGCGATGAGCATCCGCTTGTCCCCGTTCTTTTCATACAGCACCTGCCCCGTGTCCGCGTCCATCAGGACGCAAGCCGTGGCGGAGACCTCCACAGCCTCCGCCACAGCGGGTATGCATGTCAGCACGGCCAGTGCGGCGCACAGCGCCGCCAAGATCCCTCGGGTCACAGAAAGCCCTCCTCGTCACAGGATGCTCTCAGTCTATTCCCGCGCTGCTTGTCTTCTTGTCTGGTATCAGAAATCCTTGTTCCGCTTCTTATCCACGAAGCCCTCGACACGGTCCAGCAGCTCCGGCACCATCTCGATGACCCGGTCCACGGTAGTGATGGCCGGCGTACCCACCGGCAGCATACGGGTCACACCGCCCTTGACCACCAGAAAGGCCATGGGCTCCACCCGCACGCCCGCGCCGCAGCCGGCGCCGGAATGCTCCTTGTTCTTGCCGTAGTCACCGCCGCCGCAGCCGAAGCCGTAGCTCAGCCGGGAGATGGGGATCAGCGTCACGCCGTCCGGCGTGGTGATAGGTTCGCCCACGATATTGTTGGCGTCCACCATCTCCTTGACCTTCTCCATAGACTCCACCATCATGCTCTTGAGGTCATTTTTCTTCTCGGTCATTTCCATTGTCAGCTCTCCTTTGTCGAAGTTGATGTGGTCGTATGTCCCGCGCCGTCCGGCGCTGTGTGTACTGTTTCGCGCTGCTTTGCAGCGTTCTGCGCCGCCTTCGCCTTCTCCGCGGCGCTCTGCCGCTTCCGCATGGCCAGGAGCCACCGTATCACCGGCTTGGCGAAGGCCCAGCCGATGGCGAACAGGTCCCGTATCTGCAAACTCACGCCCAGCCGGCCCGTGAGCCGCAGCTGCTCGCTGTCAAAGTCCACCTCCACGTGGAGGCCGGGGTCCGGTATCCGCGTCAACTGCTCCAGCTGCGGCATTACCGTCCACATTCCGGCGTTGATATAGCCGTACAGCTCCGCCGCCCCCGCCGGGTCCATCGCCCCCGGCAGCACCGCCGACAGCTCCAGCGGGTCGATCAGCAGCCGCTGCCGCGTCTTTCGCAGTCCGCCCTTCAGGGATGCCCACACCGCCGGCAGAAGCGTCTTGATATCCTGCGCCGACAGAGACGGCTTTTTCTTTTCCTTCCCCTTGGTGCTCTCCTCCTGCGGTGTCTTTTTCTTCTTTTCTTTCTTGGGCTTTTTGGGCTTCTCCGGTTTATCCGGCTTGGGAAGCATCTGTATCCGCGCCGGCCCCGCGATCACCGTGACGCTTGTGTCCGCAAGGTCGCCCGCGAAGTCTGCCCGCACGCCGATACGCAGCAGTGACAGCAGGAAGAAAAACAGCAGAATGCCCAGTATGATGTACACCGCCGTCATCGTGCTCCCTCCTCCCGCGTTATCTCTCCCGTATGCTTACAGCGCCTCCGCGCCGTTTTCCCCGTCCGCCGGTATCGTATCGTCGTCCAGCCGCAGCTGTCCGTCGGCCTCCATTCCCGGCAGCTGGGGCAGCTCCTCCAGCGAATTCAGATGGAATGCCCGCAAAAATGCCTGTGTCGTCCGGTACAGCCGCGGCCGCCCCGGCACCTGCAGCCGTCCGCACTCCTCGATCAAATGGCGATCCAGCAGCAGGCCCACCGTGTACGAGCTGTCCACGCCCCGTATCTGGTCCACATAGGCCCGGGTGGTGGGCTGATAGTACGCGATGATGGTCAGCACCTCCAGCGCCGGCTGGCTGAGCTTGGCGGGCTTACGGATCTCAAACGCCTTGCGGATCTGGTCGCCGTACTCCGGCGCGGAGCACAGCTGCCAGCTGTCCTCCATCCGCAGCAGCCGCACGCCCCGTCGCTCATAGCTGTAATAGTCCTGCAAATGCTGCAGTACCAGCTCCACCGTGGGGCGGTCCATGTTCAGCGCCACGCAGATGCGGTCCACCGCCACAGGCTCGCCGGAGGCAAACAGTATGCCCTCTACGGCGGCCTCGATATCCTTCATTTCCAGTGTATCCATAGGTCTCCCCTTACATCAGTTCTTCGGGCGCGTCGCCCTCTGCGGTGACGGTGCAGTCGCTGGCCGCGCCGGCCAGCTTGATCAGATTGTTCCGGCACAGCTCCAGAACCGCCATGAACGTGGCCACCAGCTCGCTGCGTGTCTTGCTGCCGCGGAACAGCAGCAAAAAGCGCGTAATGCCCACACCCCGCAGCCGCCGCAGGATCTCCTTCGCCTTTGTCTCCACAGGATACGGCTCCCGCTTCACGATCTCGTCAAAGGCCCGGATAGGCGGTGCCTCCGGCGCGCCCTGCCGGTCCGTGACCTCCTGCATGGTCAGCACCAGATCCGCCGGCTCCTGGTCGTACTCATAGATCTTCCCGCGCTCCATAGGCTCCGGCGGCCGGGTCAGAATGTTCCGCCCGAACTCGCTCAGGGGCGCCAGCCGTTCCGACAGCATACGCACCCGGGCATAGGCCTCGCCCCGCTTGCGCTCCTCCAGCGACTTGATGAGGGCGTCCATCTCGCTCTGGGCTTCCTCGTCCTCTAGGTTCAGCAGCATACGGGTCTTGATGAACATCAGCTGGGCAGCCATGGTGATAAACTCGCTGGCCACCTCCAGATCCATCCGCTTGCGCTTTTCCAGATAATCCTGGTACTGCTCCAGTATCAGTGCGATGGGGATATCCTGTATCTCTATCTTATTTTTTCCCAGCAGGTACAGTATCAGATCCAGCGGCCCCTCGAAATCCTCCAGCGGCTCGTCGCCCCGCGTCTGTACCACCTTTTCCAGTTTAAAAATAGGATCGTCCAAATTTACACCTCAAAACCGACCAGCCTGCACAGCAGGGTAAATGTCCAGCGTATGGCGCTGTTCAGCGCGTTGCTGCCGACACCCACGGAGATAACTACCAGCAGCACCAGCATACCGAAGCGCTCATAGCGCATGAGCCAGTTGTACGCCCGGTCCGGCAGCAGCACCGCCAGCACCTTTGAGCCGTCCAGCGGCGGGATAGGCACCAGGTTGAACAGCCCCAGGCCCACCGACAGCGATGCCGTATCCACCAGGAAGGAAAACCATGTACCGCTGAAGCTCCCCGTGGTCACCGCCCGCAGGAACTCGCCCCGGGCGATCAGCAGCAGTAAAAGCGCCAGCAGGAAGTTGGATACCGGCCCGGCCAGTGCCGTCAGCGCCATGCCCTGCTTGGGCTTCTTGAAATAGCTGGGATCCACCGGCACCGGCTTGGCCCAGCCAAAGCCAGCCGCCACCATCATAATAAGACCCAGCCAGTCGATGTGCCGCAGGGGGTTCAGACTCAGCCGGTGCGCCCGCTTGGCCGTAGGGTCGCCCAGCGCATAGGCCGCCAGGCCGTGGCACGTCTCATGTATGGTCAGGCACAGGAACACGGACGCCACGCGGAGCAGTATGCTCTCCAGCGAGCCGAAGTCCAGCGCGTTCCAAAGATTTGTCAAATATTGCAACAGCAGCGCCTCCGAGAGATAAAATGACAGCTTTCCTGCATTATAGCAGAAACCGGCCGGAAAGTCTACACCCATTGTCACCGTTCCGACCACTTTGTAACCATTTTGTATCCGTCTTTCCACCGGTTCGTAGCTTTTCTGTAAAGATACGTACCACTATATATGGTATGCTGTAAGCACAGAAGGAAACGAACATTCCCACACCATGAAAGGAGAACAACTACTATGGATAGAACGAAGCTCATCACCTCTCTGGTCATCCTGTGCCTCGCCTCCGCTGTGGCCGCATTCCTGATGCCGCCCGCCCACGGTGCGCTGCTCTCCTTCGTGAGCATCGCGTCGGCGGCTGTCATCGCTGTCCTCGCCGTTGTCACGCTGGTGCGGATGCTGATGCAGCGTCGCGCGTTTTGACATAGAGGGCGCAAGTCAACTGTGTTTATTGAAAGCAGGCAGTCAACCGGACCGTATGTAGGAAGCTGTCCATCATAGCCATGTGATCTCCCCCCTACCGCACATATCTGTTCCGTACCATATTATTTTCTCCCCAACTACGACCAACAAAGCGGCAGACCCGCAGGCAATGCCTGCGGGTCTGTCGCTTTTTATGACTGCCGATTTATCCCTTCAGCGCCGATACCGCCGCCCGTGCGGCTGCCGCCGCGTCCTCGGTGTATACGTCCGCGCCGATCTCGTCGCAGAAGCTCTGGCTGATGGGCGCGCCGCCCACAAATATCTTCACCTGGTCCCGGATACCTGCCTCCCGGGCCAGTGTCACCACCCGGCGCATCTCGCCCATGGTGGTGGTCAGCAGGGATGAGCAGGCGATCACGCCGCAGTGCTGCCGCTTCGCCGTCTCCACGAACTGCTCCGGCGTCACGTCCACGCCCAGGTCAATGACCTCTACGCCGCTGCCCTCCAGCATGATCTTCACCAGGTTCTTGCCGATGTCGTGCATATCGCCCCGGACGGTGCCGATACAGGCGCGGCCCACCGTCTTGGCATTTCCGCCGGTCATCAGCGGCTTCAGTTCCCCCAGCGCCGCCGTCATGCACCGGGCGGCCATCAGCATCTCCGGCACGAAGGCCCGATTGGCGGAGAAGGCCTCGCCCAGATCGTTCATGCCGCGGATCAGCCCGCCGGACAGGATCTCCTGCGGCGTCCGACCCTGCTCCAGCGCCTCCCGGCACAGCGCCAGCACCTTTTTCTGCTGTCCCTTTTCCAGCGCTGCGGCCAGGCGAGCCAGTACGTCGCCGTTCTCGACAGCGGCGCCCGCCGCCTGCCGCACGGCGACAGCCCGCACCCGGCGTGGCACCGACGGCAGATCGAACCGCAGCACGTGCAGCGCCCGGTTGTAGTCCGCTATGGCCCGGTCGATGTACTCGTCCACATGGGGATACACCGCCCCCGGCAGGCCATAGGTGATGGAGGGGATATAGTGCCCACCCGGGCAGCACCGCCGCAGGGTATCCATGGCATAGCCGTAGATCTCCTCCGGCGCGGCATCCGTCCGGTCGATGGCGGCGCCCATACCGCCCATCAGCACCAGACGCCCGTGCAGCTTCTGCTGGAGGGCCGGTATATCGTTCTCCGGCAGCACACCCTGCCACACCTGGATGCCGATCTCCACCATGTCCTCCACGATCGGGACCAAATAGGAGTCCGCGTGGTGGATGGCGATCACGCCCCGGGACCGGATGTAGCCGTAAAACCGCCGGTACGGCTCCTTGAAGAATTCCCGCCACATCTCCGGCTTCATGAACAAAGCGTCCTTGGTGCCCCAGTCGTCGTGAGAGAAGATCACGTCCGGCTGCAAATTGTCGATGAGCAGCTTCACGTACAGCAGCCGATACGTGGTGATGTAGTCAATGAGCGCGTGCATCTCCTGTGGGTGCTCATACAGGTTCGTCAGCGTGTCCTCAAAGCCCATCAGGAAGTGGCACTGCTCGAAGATACCGGTACCCATAAAGCCCGCCAGCAGCTTCTCCTCCCCGCAGGCCGCCCGTGCCGCGGCGCGGCACGCCTCCCAGCCCTCGGTGCAGGCGGCGATGTCCGGCGCGTGCACCGTCTCCCGCCAATGGGTGATGTCCGGGCACACCGCCAGGCCGTCCGTGGTAACGGGCATAGGCCCCGGCGCGTCGGCGGGAAAGCTGATGGTGGTGCCCCAGCGGTCTTTGCTGACGGTCCCCCGCTTCCGGTTGCCCCGCAGATAGGTGTTGATGGGATCGTTCAGGCACATGTGCAGCGCCTCGTACTGGCACAGCTGGCGATCCGGCTGGCCATTTGGCTTCAGCAGCTCCAGAAAGTTCTCCTTGGGCGTCATCATATCATTTCACCTCTTCGGTATAGAGTAGGCACGATGTATACGTCATGGTTCGCGGTCCGTAGTTATACGACAGCCCGGACCGCAGGCACACGTCCCCCACCAGCAGGCCATAGGCCTCCATGGAGGACATCCGCTTGTCCGGGAACCGGCAGGGTCGGTCCGGACAGGTACACCGGCGGCACACGGTGCATGCCCCCGCTGACAGAGGCAGGCAGTCCGGCAGCAGCAGCCGCGCCTGCCGCGCAAAGTCCGCAAAGGCCCGCTTGTGCCGCCGCTGGATCGCCTCCATCCCCTCGTAGTCGAAGTCATCCGCCAGCGTCCCGGTGGTCTGCACCAGCACCCCGGCATCGAAGCGCCCCATGGCCGCCGCGGCATCCTCCAGCGTCCCGCAGCCGGGCGGGCAGGCCCAGTTGGCGTTCCACTTCCCGCATCGGTCCGCCCGGCACATCTCCCGCACCTCCCGCCGGGGCGTCAGCGCGTTCATGTCCACCGGCGCGGCGTGGGAGAACCCGTTTTCCGCCGCCAGCGTCATCAGTTTTGTTCTCATGGCAAATCCTCTTGACAAAGCCGCCCCGGGCTGATAAAAGTAGTAGTGGAATTATTATAAAAAGGGGTGTTGCCCGTGTCAAGTATCCGCGTGACCCGCGGCGGAGATGTTTTTCGCCTCCCCTGCAATGATACCGATACCCTGCTGGCTCTGCTGCGCCGCGCCGGCTGTACCCTGCCCGCCGCCTGCGGCGGCCACGGCCGCTGCGGCAAATGCCGCGTCAGCGTCAACGGCGTGCCGCGTCTGGCCTGCCGTGTGGTGCCGGAGGACGGCGACGAGATCGTCCTCCCTCCCGCCGCCGGCGGGCGCATCCTCACCGAGACGCTGGATCCCCCCGCCGTCCCCACCGGCGAGACAGGCTGCGCCGCCGCCATCGACCTGGGCACCACCACCACGGCGCTGCGGCTGTACGACCTGGCCACCGGCCACGCCCTGGCCACCTGCGCCGACTGGACGGCTCTGGCCCCCTACGGCGCGGATGTCATCACACGCATCCAGTATACCATCGACCACCAGGACGGGCTCACCCGCCTGTCCTCCCTACTCCGCCAGCAGCTGAAGGCCCTGCTCACCCGGGCACTCTCCCAGGCCGGGCGGCAGCCCGCCGAGCTGAAGCGCACCGTGACCGCCGGCAACACCGTCATGCAGAGCCTGCTCGCCGGTGTATCCGTCCGCCCGCTGGCCGCCGCCCCCTTCTGCCCGGAGACCTTCTTCCGTCAGAGCTCCGGCCTCACGCTGCTGGACACGCCGCTGTACTGCGTCCCCTGCGCGGCGGGCTTCGTGGGCGGCGATATCACCGCCGGCCTGCTGGCCTCCGGCCTTGCCCGACGCGCGGGCCATTTCCTGTTTCTGGACATCGGCACCAACGGCGAGATGGCCCTGGGCGGCATGGATGGCTTCACCTGCTGCGCCGTGGCCGCCGGCCCCGCCTTCGAGGGCGCGGGTATCGCCTGCGGTATGCTGGGCGTGGACGGTGCGGTCAGCCGCGTCCGGTACAGCGGCGCCTTCAAGATGAACGTCATCGGCGGCGGCGAGGCAGTCGGTCTCTGCGGCTCTGGTCTCATCGACCTGACGGCCCTCCTGCTGCGCCTGGGCGTCATTGACGAAGGCGGCCGTCTCCTACCGCCGGAGGACGCGCCTGAGGCGTTCCGCCGCTATTTGACCCGTGACGAAAACGGCTGCGGCGTCTTCCACTTGACCGACCGGGTGTATCTCACCGCCGCTGATGTCCGGGCGCTGCAGCTGGCCAAGGCGGCGGTGGCCGCCGGCGTGCAGGTGCTGCTGGCGCAGCAGGGGCTGACCCTTTCCGCGCTGGACGGTCTGTACCTATCCGGCGGCTTCGGGATGTACCTTGACCCCGCCAGCGCCGCGGCCATCGGTATGCTCCCCCGTCTCCCCGCCGCCAAGCTCCACAGCGTAGGCAACGCCGCCCTCTCCGGTGCGGCACAGCTGGCCCTGCGGGGCGATATGTCCGCCGCGGACGGCATCGTCAGCCGTCTCACCTATCTCGAGCTCTCCGGGCGTCCCGACTTCGCCGACGCCTTTGCCAAAAACATTCCCCTAAAACCCATGCAATGGAGGTAACACCTATGGAGCTTCGTTTTCCTCTGATTCTGGACGGTGCCACCGGCACCGAGCTGCAAAAGCGCGGCTATACAGGCGACGTCTGCGCCGAGCAGTGGACACTGGACCATCCGGACGCCATCATCGACATCCAGCGCGGCTATGTGGCCGCCGGCAGCCAGGTGGTCTACACCCCCACCTTCGGTGCCAACCGCCGCAAGCTGGAGGAGTCCGGCCTGTTCAACTGCACCGCCGACTACAACCGCCGTCTGGCGGAACTGTCCGCCCAGGCGGTGCAGGGCAAGGCCCTGCGGGCAGGCGATATGTCCCCCACCGGCGCGTTCCTCGCCCCACTGGGCGACGTGTCCTTCGAGGAGCTGGTGGACATCTACACCGAGCAGGCCGCCGGTCTGGAACGCGCCGGCGTGGACCTGTTCGTCATCGAGACCATGATGACCCTCTCCGACGCCCGTGCGGCGGTGCTGGCCGTCCGCAGCGTCAGCGACAAGCCTATCTTCGTCACCTTCACCTGTGACGAAAACGGCCGCAGCGTCTCCGGCACCGACATCACCGCGGCGCTGGTGGTCCTGCAGGGCATGGGCATCGACGCCTTTGGCCTGAACTGCTCCGCCGGCCCGGAGCAGATGCTTCTCCAGCTGAAGCGCCTGCGGGAATATGCCCGGGTGCCCCTGATCGCCAAGCCCAATGCCGGAATGCCCATCATCGAGAATGGCGAGACGGTCTACCGCTGCACCGGCGAGGAATTCACCGCCCTGGTGCCGGAATTTCTGGCCGCCGGCGTGGCCGTGTTCGGCGGCTGCTGCGGCACCACCGCCGCGCATATCGCCGCCCTGGCCCGAGCGCTGGGCGGCGCGGTCATCACGCCGCCGGCCCCGCAGCATACGGACAAGCTGCCCGCCGCCACGGAGAAGCTGCCCTTCCCCCTGCCTGCCGATGTCTCCTGGCACACCGTCGTCGACCTGACCGGCGATGCGGAGGAGACGCTCACCGCCGCGCTGGACAGCGGTGAGACGGTCCTGGCCCTGCGTATCACCTCCTGGGACGATGTACAGGCCCTGGCGGACTACCAGTATATGCTCACCAAGCCGGTGTGCTTCGTCTGCGACGACACCCAGCTGCTGGAGGCCGCCCTCCGGGCCTATCAGGGCCGCGCCCTGTACGACGGCGACCTGCCGGAGGACACGCTCCTGCCCCTGTGCGCCAAATACGGTCTCCTGCTGTAAAAAAACAAGGCCCGCGGGCCTTGTTTTTTATTCCTTTTTCCCGGTACAGCCGCCGCAGCTCCCGCCGCAGCCGGAGCAGCCGGCGCATCCGCCGTTTTTCCGCGCCCGCCGCGCACTACGCAGGGCCAGCACACCGCACAGCGCCACCAGTGCCAGCAGCACCCAGTCCATCCAGCTCACAGCAGCAGCCCTCCCACAGCGTAAGCGATGTACGCCGCCAGCCACGCCACTACGCATTGCAGCAGCACCACGCCCACCGTTTTGATGCGGGAGCCCAGCTCACGCCGTATGGTGGCCACCGCCGCAATGCAGGGTGTATACAGCAGCGTGAACACCAGAAAGCTGATGGCGCTGCGCGTGGTGAACAGCGACGTGATGGCCGCGTTCCCCAGCAGCACCTGCAGCGTGCTGACCACCGACTCCTTGGCGATAAATCCGGAGATCAGCGCCGTGGCACAGCGCCAGTCACCAAAGCCCAGCGGCCTGAACAGCACCGCCAGCCATTGGCCGATCAGCGCCAGCAGACTGTCCGCGCTGTCCGTGACCACATTGAGCCGCGTGTCGAAGCTCTGCAGGAACCAGATGACCACCGTGGCCAGGAAGATCACGGTGAAGGCCCGCTGCAAAAAGTCCTTGGCCTTCTCCCACAGCAGCAGCCCCACGCTTTTAGCGGAGGGCATACGGTAGTTGGGCAGCTCCATGACAAAGGGCACAGGCTTGCCCCTGAAGGCGGTCCCCTTCATCACCAGCGCTGCCAGAATACCCACCACGATACCCAGCACATACAGGGAGATCATCACCAGCGCCTTGTGGTCGGTGAAGAACGCGGCGGTAAAAAAGCCATAGATGGGGATCTTGGCCGAGCAGCTCATATAGGGCGTCAGCAGAATGGTCATCTTCCGATCCCGGTCCGAGGATACCGTGCGGGTGGCCATGATAGCCGGCACCGAGCAGCCGAAGCCGATCAGCAGCGGTACGATGCTCCGCCCGGACAGACCGATCTTCCGCAGCAGCTTGTCCATGACAAAGGCCACCCGGGCCATGTAGCCGGTGTCCTCCAGAATGGACAGGAAGAAAAACAGCGTCACGATAATGGGCAGGAATGACAGCACGCTGCCCACACCGGCGAAGATACCGTCAATAATAAGGCTGTGCACCACCGGGTTGATGCCGTAGGCGGTCAGCGCCCCGTCCACGCCGGCGGTCACGTAGTCGATACCCAGCGCCAGCAGATCGCTTAGCCCCTGGCCAATAACATCGAACGTCAGCCAGAAGATCAGCAGCATCACGCCAAAGAATACCGGCAGCGCCGTGTATTTCCCCGTCAGTACCCTGTCCCAGGCCACGCTGCGCTTGTGCTCCTTGCTCTCATGGCACTTGACCACCGCGTCGGCGGTGACCTGCTCGATGAACGTATACCGCATATCCGCCAGCGAGGCGTTGCGGTCCAATCCGTTCTCCGTCTCCATCTGCACGATGCAGTGCTCCAGCAGCTCCCTCTCGTTCTGATCCAGCACCAGCCGGTCCGCCATGTCCCTGTCGCCCTCAATGAGCTTCGTGGCGCAGAACCGGGGCGGCAGACCCAGCCGCTCAGCGTGGTCCTCGATCAGATGCACCACCGCATGGACGCACCGGTGCACCGGCGAATTCGCCGCGCAGAAGTCATAGACCTTGGGCAGCACCCGGTTTTTCGCCGTCTCCACCGCCCGGTCCATCAGCTCGGACACACCCTCGCCCTTGGCGGCGGTAATGGGCACCACGGGGATGCCCAGGTCGTCGGACAGCTTCTGCACGTCGATGGTGCCGCCGTTGGCGCGCACCTCGTCCATCATGTTCAGCGCCAGCACCATAGGTACCCGCAGCTCCAGCAGCTGCAGTGTCAGGTACAGGTTGCGCTCGATGTTGGTGGCATCCACGATATTGATGATGCCGTCCGGCTTCTGGTTCAGTATGTAGTCCCGCGTGACGATCTCCTCCTGGGTATAGGTACGCAGGGAGTAGATACCCGGCAGATCCACCACGGTGCAGTCCTTGTGCTCCCGTACCTCTCCGGACTTCTGGTCCACCGTCACGCCGGGGAAATTCCCCACGTGCTGGTTGGAGCCGGTCAGCGCGTTGAACAATGTAGTCTTGCCGCAGTTCTGGTTGCCCGCCAATGCAAAGATCATACGCGATCCCTCTTTTCCACGGTGATCTGTCGGGCGTCCTCCACCCGCAGCGTCAACTCATAGCCCCGCACGTGTATCTCGATGGGATCCCCCATAGGGGCCACCTTCCGCAGTGTCACCAGCGTCCGTGGCGTCAGTCCCATATCCAGCAGACGGCAGCGCAGTGCGCCCTCCCCGCCCACAGCGGTGATGACGCCGCTGTCGCCGATCTTCAGTTCATTCAGTGTCATAGTGCGTTACCTCAACAGCCTATCTGTATTGTGTGGTATGATGTTAGCACAGGCTAACCGCTCTGTCAAGAAACACCCGCCATTGTAACGACAGTTAAATATATTTAACTGTCACTTGCTTTTACGCCAGTCGTGTGTTATACTTCAGTTAAAGTGCTCTAAGTAGCAAAGGAGGTACCGCCGTGGTATTACAGGAATCCGGCGAGATGTATCTGGAGAGCATCCTGGTCCTGATTCGTCAGGGGAAGGCCGTCCGTTCCATCGACATCGTGGACTATATGGGCTACTCAAAGCCCAGCGTCAGCCGCGCCGTTGGCCTGCTGAAGGCCGGGCAGTATATCGACGTAGACAACGGCGGCTACATCACCCTCACCGCCGCCGGGCGCGAGGTAGCCGAAAAGATCTACGAGCGCCACACGGTCCTCACGGACTTTCTCCGCCGCCTGGGTGTGGACGAGGCCAGCGCTGCCGAGGACGCCTGCCGCATGGAGCACGTCATCAGTGACGCTACCTTCCAGGCCCTGAAGCGTCATCTTGCATCCCCCCAATAACCGCTGAACAAGCCGCCCTCCGGCGGTTCCTTTCACACAAAAGCCTCCCCCGGTTTCACCGGGGGAGGCTCATTCTCCGCCTCCGGCCAAGCCGAAGACCTTGCTTTTCAGTTGCTGTTGGCGCTGTACAGCCCCGCTGCGTCGTCCAGCGGCACGGAGAACGTCACCGTCTGCGCCTCAGTGTGGGCGCCGGCCTTCTCCATGATGGACTGCATGATGGCCGCCCGCTTATCGGCGGAGGTCACCAGGAAGATCATCTCCCGTTCCTCCGAGATGGCCATGCCGAAGAACTTGTTGGTGTTCCCCGCGTCGGTAGCCCGGGCGTGAATGACCGTACCGCCACGCGCGCCGGCGGCGGAGGCCGCCTCCATCACCGCGTCGGTGTACCCGGTATTGGTGATCGCCACGATCAGCTGATACGCGTTCTCGTTCATCTGCTCTTCCTCCTTCACAGTCATATCCGGCTGCGCGTCGCTTTTGCCGGAGATCAGATAGTTCAGCGCCGTCCTTCCGCCCACGCTGCTCAGGTGCAGGCACACGGCGATACCGCTGCCGGGCCGGTCGATCCGCATGGTGTCCACCAGCTCCCGCATCAGCACCTCCTTGACAGCCGGCGTCACCACGGAGAACATCACGGACTTCTCCGTAGCCTCCAGACCCAGATAGCTCAGCACGTCGTTGCTGGCGGTGCCCCGTCCCAGGGCGGTGAACACCACCGGCGCGCCGAAAGCCCGGTAGAAATCCAGAAAATGCGTGGCGCCCATGACCCGGTTGGTGATGGTGATCATCAGATACAGACGGTTCTTGGTTGTTTCAGACATATCTCCACCTCCTCAGCACAGCTCGATAAGCTCCTCCACCGCCACAGATGCGGCAGGAGCAGGTGCGCGGCGCAGCTTTCTCTGATAGCTCAGGCCCAGCAGCTGTATGGTCACCAGCGGCGTCATGGCCACCATCGCCACCACACCGAAAGCGTCCGTCACCAGATTGCCGCCCACAGCGTCGCAGGCACCCAGGGCGAAGGGCAGCAGGAACGTAGCCGTCATGGGTCCGGAGGCCACGCCGCCGGAGTCGAAGGCCACGGACGTAAAGATCTGCGGCACCACGAAGCTCAGTGCCAGACTCAGCACATAGCCCGGCACCAGGAACCACATGATGGAGATACCCGTCAGCACCCGGATCATAGCCAGCCCCAGCGAGATGGCCACGCCCACAGACAGCGCCAGGTTCATGGCGTGAGCCGGGATGGAACCGGCGGTGATCTCCTCCACCTGCTTGTTCAGCACATGGACAGCCGGCTCCGCCTGTACGATGAAATAGCCGATGACCATTGCAATGGGGATAAGTATCCAATTATAGGTATGGCTGGCGATGCTGCCGCCCAAAAAGCTGCCCACGGGCATAAAGCCCACGTTCACGCCCATCAGGAAGATGGTCAATCCTATGTACACATACACCAGACCAATGACCATGTGCAGTATCTCCTTGCGCTTGAGTCTGCGGGTCACCAGCTGGAACAGGATCAGGAAAGCGCCGATAGGCAGCAGCGCCGATGCCGTCTCCTTCAGATAGTGAGGTATCTCGCTGAGATACAGATCGAACATCTCCACCGTGTCCTTGGCATCCGGCATGACCGCCGCGGTGTAAGCGCTTCCGTCCGGCTTATACAGCAATCCAAGGATCAGCACCGTGATGATCGGCCCGATAGAGCACAGCGCCACCAGGCCGAAGCTGTCGCCCCCTGCCTGCTTGTCGCTTCGCACGGCGCACACGCCCACGCCCAGCGCCATGATGAACGGCACCGTCATGGGTCCGGTGGTCACGCCGCCGGAGTCAAAGGCCACCGCCCAGAAATCCGGCGACACGAACATCGCCAGCGTGAACACAATGGCGTAAAACCCGATCAGCAGCCACCGCAGCTGGATACCCAGCACAATACGCAGCAGGGCGATGACCAGGAACACACCCACGCCCACCGCCACGGACCAGATGATCACGTTGTTCTCGATGGCCGGTACCTGGTTGGCCAGCACCTGCAGATCCGGCTCCGCCACGGTAATGATCATGCCGATGAGGAAGCCCACCACCGTGATGATCCACACCTTCTTTCGCCGTGTGATCTCGGAGCCTACCGCCTGTCCCAGCGGGATCATGGACATCTCCGACCCCAGCGTGAACAGTCCCATGCCAGCGATCAGCATCAAGCCGCCCAGCAGGAACGCCACCATGGCGTTGTTGGGCACCGGCGCAATGGTGAAGCACAGCACCAGCACGATCAGCATTACCGGCAATACCGATGTCAGCGACTCGTGCAGCGGTTTTTTGAATACAGCAAAGACGTTTTCCGCCTTCTGCCGTTTTTTACGCAGTCTCGCCTGCTCGTCCTGAATAGTCCTGTGGCTCAAGTCTACCTTCCTTTCCTCGTCCTCCATAGCCTATACCAAAAAGCGGCGCATCTGTCCGTATCGGGCAGACACGCCTCCGCATCTTAACAGGTATATTGTACCATATGTTCACTTTTGGCACAACCCCACCGCTGTTAATAATGTGTGAAGATTGCACCGGGTTTTTTACGCCGTTTTCTCCACCAGCGCCGCCGCGTGGGCCGCTATGCCCTCGCCGCTGCCGGTAAATCCCAGTCCCTCCTCCGTCGTCGCTTTCACAGAGACACATCCCGCGTCCAGTCCCATGGCCGCCGCCAGTCTCTCCCGCATCTCCGGGATATAGGGCGCCAGCTTCGGCGCCTGGGCCGCCACCGTAGCGTCCACATTCACAATGGTCCAGCCCGCCTCCGCCAGCACCGCCGTCACCTGCCGCAGCAGCGCCGTGCTGTCCGCCCCGGCGTAGCGCGCATCGCTGTCCGGAAACAGCTTGCCGATGTCCCCCAGCGCCGCAGCGCCCAGCAGGGCATCCATCACCGCGTGGGTCAGCACGTCCGCGTCGGAGTGCCCCAGCAGCCCCTTCTCAAAGGGCACCGTCACACCGCCCAGCACCAGGGCGCGGCCCGGTACCAGCCGGTGTACGTCATAGCCATATCCAATGCGCAGATCCGTCATGCTCTGTTCTCCCTCTCCCGCAGGAATGCCTCTGCCATGGTCAGGTCCTCCCGCGTGGTGATCTTGATGTTCTCCCGCCAGCCGGGGGCCAGCCATACCTCCTTGCCCAGCCGTTCCACGGCGGAGCAGTCGTCCGTGATGTCCGCCCCGGCCTGAATAGCCGACTGCAGAGCAGCCTTCAGGATGTTCGCCTGAAACACCTGTGGTGTCTGTACGGCGTACAGCGTTTTCCGGTCCGGCGTGGACTGCACCAGCCCCGCCATATCCGCCACCTTCACCGTGTCCGTCACCGGCAGCGCCGGCGCGGCGGCATAGGTCCGCTGTCCCAGCCGCACCATGTCGTCCACCTGCTCCGGCAGGATCAGCGGCCGCGCGCCGTCATGCACCGCCAGCAGCTCGCAGCTGTCGCCGGCCGCCAGCGCCGCCAGCAGCACCGACTGAGTGCGGCTCCCGCCGCCCTCCACCACGCGCAGCGGCGTTTTGACATTCGCCCCGGCACACAGGGCCGCGATCTCCTCCAGGCGCTCCGGGCTTACCGCCACCACGATCTCGTCGATCAGCGCCGCCTCATCCAGCGCCCGCAGCGTCCGCAGCAGCACCGGCACGCCGCACAGCGGCGCCGTCAGCTTATCCGTGCCGCCCATGCGCTCAGAGCGCCCCGCGGCAGGCACCAGCGCCGCGCAGCGGGGGTGCCGTTCCTTTTTCCGGTTTAACAGCTTGTCAAAGAGCTTCCCCATCGTCATTCGCACGCTCCCGTCATCACCGCGCCATCCAGCAGACGCTCCGCCTCTTGGTATCCGATCTCCCGCACCATCGCCAGCTCCGACAGCAGTATCTCCTTGGCACTGTGCAGCATTTTTCTCTCTCCGGTGGACAGTCCCCGCGCCGCCTCCCGCCGCATCAGGGACTTGACCACCCGTGCCACCTCCGTCAGGTCGCCGCTTTTCAGCCGCGCCATGTTCTCCCTGTAGCGGCGGTTCCAGTTGCGCTCCTCCGCCACCGTCAGCGATGGGATGGCCGAGAGCACCGCGTCCATTCTCTCCCGATCATACAGCAGCCGCACGCCGATGGCCTCGCAGTTATCAGTGGGCAGCTTCAGTACCAGTCCGCTGACGGCTTGACGGAACACATAGTACGTCCGCGCCGCGCCGTACAGCAGCTCCTCCGTCACGTTCTCGATAACGCCCGCCCCGTGCATGGGGTGCACCACCCGCTGACCGATGCCGTACATACCGCCGCCTCCCTTCCTGCTGTTCTTGTAGAAAATTATACCGTATTCCCCCACTTTTTACAAGGGATTTCCGTATCTTTCCCGTAAAAAGCACGGTCCCCGGCACTGCCTGGGACCGTGCTTTTCCGTTATCTCGCCTCGTACAGTGCCTTGCAGGCCCGGTACATCTCGTAGCAGTCCACCTTGGCCACCACCTCGAAGGGCGCGTGCATGCTCAGCACCGGCACGCCGGCGTCCAGCGTGGCGATGTTCCGGTTGGCCATATACTGTGCCACCGTCCCGCCGCCGCCGGCGTCGATCTTGCCCAGCTCGCAGATCTGCCACCGCACGCCCGCGCCGTCCAGCACCGCGCGCACATAGGCCACCGTCTCCGCGTTGGCGTCCGAGGAACCGGACTTGCCCCGCGCGCCGGTGTACTTGCAGATACCCACGCCGTAGTTGACGAAGGCCGCGTTCTTCTTCTCGTACACATCGGCAAAGTTGGGGTCATAGGCCGCCGTCACGTCGGCGGACAGGCAAAAGGCGTTCTCAAAGCACGCCTTCAGCGGCACGTTCTGGCCGTCGCACAGGTCAGACATAAAGGCGTCAAAGGCCGCGGACTGCATACCTGTCACGCCCATGGAGCCGATCTCCTCCTTGTCCGCCAGCACGCATACCGCCGTCTTGTCCGGCGTTTCGATATCCAGCAGCGCCCGCAGCGCCGCGTAGCCGCACACCCGGTCATCGTGACCGTAGGACCCGATCATGCTGCCGTCAATACCGATGTCCACCGCCTCCGCGGCGGGAACAGCCTCCAGCTCCGCGGAGGCGAAGTCGCTCTCCGTGATGCCGTACTTGTCGTGCAGCCGCTTCATCACGTGCAGCTTCACCCGGTCCTTGTCCTCGCTGTCCCCGATGGGCCGGCTGCCCACCAGCAGGTTCAGCGTCTCGCCGGGCACCGCCTCGTTCAGGGGCTTCCGGCCCTGTTCGCCGCCCAGATGGGGCAGCAGGTCCGTGATGACCAGCTGGGGCTCACCCGCCTCGCCGATGCACACGTCTACCACGCTGCCGTCCTTCTTGGCCACCACGCCCCGCAGCTGCAGGGGGATAGTCACCCACTGGTACTTGCGGATACCGCCGTAGTAGTGGGTCTTGAAATATGCCATCTCGCTGTCCTCATACAGCGGCGTGGGCTTCAGATCCAGCCGCGGCGAGTCGATATGCGCCGCCGCGATCTGCGCGCCCTCGGCCAGGCTCTCCTTACCGATAACCGCCAGCATCAGCCCCTTGCCCCGGTTGCAGGTGTACACCTTATCCCCGGCCTTCAGCGCCATGCCGCGCTTATACTGCACAAAGCCCTTCGCCTCTGCCGCGGCGATAGCCGCCCGGGCGCTGAGCCGTTCGGTCTTTCCCGCGTTCAGGAAGGCCTTGTAGTCCGCGCAGTAGGCCTCCATCTCCGCCAGCTGCGCCTCGTCCAGCGTATCATACCCGTTCTTGTCATTCCGAAGCAGCTGCTCCCGCAGCGCCTTCATTTCCTCGCTCATGCTCGTTCCTCCTTCAATATCGTCTCCAGCGCCTGCCGTGCCTTTTCCGTAAAGGCCGCCGCGCTGCCGCAGTCGTTCACCAGCACGTCCGTGCAATGGGCCCGGTAGAACGCCTCGTCCTTCTGTGCCCGCACCCGCAGCCGCGCGTATTCCTCCGGTATGCCGTCCCGTGCCATGATGCGCGCCACCCGCGTCTCCGCCGGCGCGATCACCGCCACCGTCCGGCGGCACAGCCCGTCCAGCCCGCTTTCGATCAGGTTGATGGCGTCAATGCCCACCACCGCCGCGTCACTCTCGTCCATCCGCCGCCGCAGCTCCCGGGGCAGCCGCGCATAGATGATCCCGTTCAGCGTCTCCAGCGCCGCCGGATCGCCGAACACCACCTTCCCCAGCTTCTGCCGGTCCAGACCGCCGTCCGCCGCGAACACCGGGCCGAACGCCCCAGTGATGGCCTCCCGCAGCGCTCCGTCCGTCCGCAGCAGCTCATGGTAGATGGCGTCGCAGTCCAGCACCAGCCCGCCCAGCTGCTCCAGCGCCCGCAGGGCGCTGGTCTTGCCCGCGCCGGTAGGCCCCGTGAAGCCGATGACCAGCGGCGACGCGTCCACCGTGTGGAACCCCGCCGCCTTTTTCAGCCGGTTGCTCACCGCCAGTCCCAGTCCCGCCTCGTCCGGGCACTGGGCATAGATGGCCGTCACCTCCGTCTCGTCGAAGGTCCGCAGCGCGTCGAACACGCGCTGTGCCTGGGCCAGCTTGTCTCCTGCCGGTCCCAACCGATGTACGATGTGCCCCGCGAACAGCGGCGCGTACTCATCAAAGCAGATGACCCCGGCCCCCGCCGGCAGGTGCGCCGCGATGTACGCCGCGCTTCGCCGCGGCGCGCCCGTCACCACCGTCACGGCGGCCTTGGGCGCGTAGTGCCGGTACTTCATCCCCGGTGCCTTGGCCTTCTCCCCGTCGGACAGCTTCTGCCGCACGGCCTTGTCCACGGCCACCTCCCCCAGCACCGCCTCCAGTGCCTCCAGCGGCAGTCCGCCGGGCCGCAGCAGCCGGGGTGGCTGCACCGTCAGATCGATAATGGTGCTCTCTACGCCTACGGCGCAGGGCCCGCCGTCCACGATCCCGTCGATCTTGCCCATCATGTCCTCCATCATGTGCCGCGCACAGGTGGGGCTGGGCCGTCCGGAGGTATTCCCGCTGGGCGCCGCCACCGGCGTATCCGCCGCCGCGATAATGGCCCGCGTCACCGGATGGTCCGGGCAGCGGACGCCCACGGTATCCAGCCCGCCGGTGGTTCGCAGGGGCACGCAGTCCCGCCGGGGCAGGATCATGGTCAGCGGCCCCGGCCAGAACCGTTCCGCCAGCGCATAGGCCGTGTCAGGGATATCCACACAGCAGCGCTCCAGCCAGCCCGCGTCCGGCACGTGCAGGATCAGCGGGTTGTCCTGTGGCCGTCCCTTGGCCTCGAAAATACGGCGCACCGCGTCCTCGTTGAGCCCGTCGGCCCCCAGCCCGTATACCGTCTCCGTAGGGATACCCAGCAGGCCGCCCCGGCGAAGGATCGCCGCCGCCTCCGCGATGGCGTTTTTGTCCGTTTCCGGATGGAATATGATGGTCTCCATCACCCGAACCTCGTTTCTTCTGCTCTTTTATTCCGCCGCAGCGGCAAAACTCCTCTTTTTACAGTCCCAGATCCTCGCCCACGAGAATGACCTTGATACGCTCATGCACCATGGAGTACCGTGTCACCACCACATAGGAACAGATGCAGTCCGGACTGGTGCAGTCGCCGCACTGTCCGGTCAGGCCGCAGGGCGTCTTGATACCGAACCGCTGCGCGTTGGCCGGCGCAGCGATGTTCCGGGCGCGGGCAATGGCGTCGTCCAGCGTGCCCAGCACCTTGTTCATACCGGCGATGACCAACACCTGCCGGGGTCCATAGCACATGGCCGCCACCCGGTTGCCCATGCCGTCGATATTCACCAGCTGCCCATCCTTGGAGATGGCGTTGCTGCTCATCAGGAACGTGCCGCAGTTCAACGCCTGGTGCATCAGCGCCTGCTTCTCCGCCGGGTCCTTAGCGGTATCCCGGTCGATGAGGGTATAGCCCTCCTGCGCCAGCCGCTGCTTCAGCCCCAGCTCGTCCACGGTCATCACGCCGCCCCAGGATACACTGTCCGTCTTGGGGATCAGCTCCAGCGCCTTCTCCACGGCCTCGGCAGCGGTGGAACAGTAATAGGCGTCAAAGTGCCGCTTCTTCATAGCCTCCACCGTCTTGGGGCCGGACAGGTCATACATTTTCTTCTTATTCTCGTTCATGGTCAACTCTCCTTTCCCTCCTGCAGCCGTTGGGCCTGGTCGTTCAGGGTCAGCGCATCGATCATACCGTCCAGATCACCGTTAATGATGGCCGCAATGTTGAAGTTTTTATTGTCTCCCGTCAGCCGATGATCCGTGACCCGGTTCTGCGGGAAATTATACGTTCTGATCTTGCCGCTTCTGTCGCCGGTGCCCACCTGGCTCTTCCGTGTGGCGGCGATGGCGGCGTTCTGCTTCTCCTGCTCCGCCTCGTACAGCTTCGAGCGCAGGATCTTCATGGCCCGATCCTTGTTCTTATACTGGCTGCGCTCATCCTGGCACTCCACCACCACGCCCGTGGGCAGATGGGTGATACGTATGGCGCTCTCCGTCTTGTTCACGTGCTGTCCCCCCGCGCCGGAGGAACGGAACGTGTCGATCTGCAGGTCCTTGGGGTCGATGGAAAACTCCACCTCCTCCGCCTCGGGCATCACCGCCACCGTGGCGGCGGAGGTCTGGATGCGCCCGGAGGACTCCGTCTCCGGCACCCGCTGCACCCGGTGTGTCCCAGCCTCGAATTTCAGCCGTGACCAGGCGCCCGCGCCCTCGATCTCGGCGCTGACCTCCTTCACGCCGCCCAGCTCCGTCATGTTCTCACTGACGATGCTCAGCGTCCAGCCCCGGCGCTCGGCGTACATGGTGTACATCCGCAGCAGGTCGGCGGCGAATAGTGCACCCTCCTCCCCGCCGATACCGGCCCGTATCTCCAGTATCACGTTCTTCTCGTCATTGGGGTCCCGCGGCAGCAGCAGCCGCTTCAGCTCCTCCTGCAAGCGCTCCATATCCCCCTTCGCCCCAGCCAGCTCCTCCTGTGCCAAAGCCCGCAGCTCCGGGTCAGACAGCATCTCCTCCGCCTCCCGGGCGGTGTCCTGCGCCCGCAGATACGCCTGCCAGCATTCCACCACCGGTGCCAGCTCCTTCTGCTCCCGGCGCAGCGCCGTCAGCTTCTCCCGGTCCGTATATACCGCCGGGTCCGCCAGCTGCTGCTCCACCTCTGTCAAATGCGCCGCAAGGGCGCTCAGCTTCTCCTGCATGGTCCGTCCTCAGCCGTTCTCCAGCAGGCGGCGCACATTCTGGATAAAGTCGTTCCGCCAGAACTCATACCCCTCGCTGTCCGGCCGCAGCGACACCGCCAGCCGGTGGGCCTGCCCGGTGTACATATCCATCTGGTCATAGACCTCCTCACTGCGCTGGGTGGTGCTCCGCGTGACCACGTAGGCCACGTTTTCCATCTCCAGTCCCCGCCGCTTCAGCAGCGCACGAATGGGGCTGGCGCACCGCCCCGCCCACACCGGGCTGCCCACGATCACCAGTTTGTACGCGCCCAGCGGCTTCTCCGTCTCAAAGGGCTGCAGGGGCCGGGTGGACGTCTTCATGGCGTCCATGCCGCAGCGCATATATCCCCGCCAGCCGCTGCGGTCGCAGTCGTCGGTGATGGCCGTGATCTCCGCGCCCAGCGCCTCGGCGATCTCCTTGACCGCCCGGCGGGTATGCCCGGTCCGGGAATAGTAAATGCACAAAATATCACTCATGTTATCGCTCCTCCTGTTCCTCGGCCTGCAAGCTCAGTTCTTCCCAGCGCTCCATCTCCTGCTCCAGCCGCTTCTGCACGTCCTGCTGTTCCTGATACAGCGCGTTCAGCTTCTCCGCGTCGCAGGCATTCTCCGCCATCTCCGCCTCCAGCCGCGCGCTGTCCGCCTCCAGCCTGGCGATAGCCGTCTCGCAGATGGTCAGCTGCTTTTTCGCCGCCTGCTGGGCCCGGTTGCCCCGGCTGCCGTTCTTTTTCGGCGCAGCGGACTGCGCCTGTACCGCGGCCGCCGCGGCGGCGCGTTCCTCCTCCTTGGCCTGCCGGTACTGTGCAAAGCCCATGGGATAGTCCGTGATGACGCCCCCGGCCAGCTCCCACACACGGGTGGCGAACCGGTTGATGAAATACCGGTCGTGGCTGACGAACAGCAGCGTCCCGTCGAAGGCCTCCACCGCCTGCTCCAGCCACTCCCGCGAGTCGATATCCAGATGGTTCGTCGGCTCGTCCAGTATCAGCAGATTGATGCTCTCGTCCATCAGCATACACAGCCGCAGGCGGCTCAGCTCGCCGCCGGACAGCACGCTGACGCTCTTGAACACATCCTCTCCGGTGAACTGATACGCCGCCAGCCGGTTCCGCGCCGACTGCGGCGTGATGTCCAGCTCATAGAGCATCGTGTCCAGTATGGACCTCTCCGGGTGCTCGAAGTGTATCACCTGCGGCAGATACGCCGCCTTCACCGCCGGCCCCAGCCGTATAACGCCGCTGTCCGGCCGTTCGCTGCCGGTCAGCATATTCAGCAGCGTGGTCTTTCCCGTGCCGTTCTCGCCCAGCAGGGCGATGCGCTCGCCCCCCTCGCACCGCAGATACACATCCTCAAACAGCCGCTTCTCGCCGAAGGCCTTGCTGACGCCCTTGATCTGCAATACCTCGTCGCCCTTGAACTCCCGGCTCTGGAAGCGCGCCTCCAGCTTCCGCGCCTTTGTGGGCTTCTCCGTGGTCCGCATACGCTCGATGCGCTTCTCCATGCTGAAGGCCCGCTTGTGCAGCGCGTCGTTGCCCATGAAGGCCCACAGGTGCATCTGCTCCGCCGCCTTTTCCAGCTGCGCGATCTTCGCCTGCTCCTTCAGGTACTGCTTCATGCGCTCCTGATACCGCCGTTCCTTCTCGATGGCATAAAAGCTGTAATTTCCGCTGTAAAACTCCGCTTTTCCGTCCTGTATCTCGATGATCCGCGTCACGGTCCGGTCCAGGAAATACCGGTCATGGCTGATGGTCAGCACCGTGCCCCGGAACCTCCGCAGATACCCCTCCAGCCACTCCGTGGCCTGCAGGTCCAGATGGTTCGTGGGCTCGTCCAGCAGCAGGATGTCCGTATCCTCCAGAATGAGCCGTCCCAGGTTCACCCGGGTCTTCTCTCCGCCGGACAAACACGCGAATTCCCGCTGCCGCATTTCCCTCGGGATGCTCAGGCCGTTGGCCACCTTGTTCACCGCCGTCTCCGTGTCCCAGCCGCCCAGTCCCTCGAATTTGGCGTTCAGCTCGCCGTACCGCCGCAGCGTATCCGCGCCGCTGTCCCCCTGCTCCATCCGCAGGGCCAGCGCATCCATCTCGTCCTTCATCCGAAACATCCGCGCGAAGGCCGTCTGCAAAACGTCCTCCACCGTGTACCCCTCCGGATACACGGGGATCTGCGAGATCAGTCCCACCCGCCGTCCGGCGGCGATCTGTACCTCTCCCTCGTCCGGCTCCAGCTCCCCGGTGAGCATACGGAACACCGTGGTCTTTCCGGCGCCGTTCCGCCCCAGCAGTCCCACGCGCTCCCCGCTGTCCACCTGAAAGCTCAGTCCGTCCAGTATTCTCTTTTCCAGATCAAAGGACTTCACCAGCCCTGTAACGCGAATGTCGACCATTTACTCTTTTTCTAATTCCTTTACGATGTTCTCAAAATGCATGGCGCGGGACGCCTTCACCAGCACCGCCGTCCCCGGCGTGAACCGCGCCCGTACAGCGGGCATGGCCTCCTCCACGCCGGCGAACCACTGCGCCTCCGGATCCGTTTCGGTCAGGGCCTTCATCTTCTCCCCCACCGCCACGGTCTCGATGCCCAACTCCCGGCACAGCGTCCCCATATCCCGGTGGGCCTGGGCCGTCAGCGCGCCCAACTCACCCATGTCGCCCAGCACCGCCAGGCGCTTTTTCTGCCGGCTGGCGGCCAGCATACGGATGCCCTCCGCCATGGACTGCGGATTGGCGTTGTAGCAGTCGTCGATGACCAGCCGATCCCCGTCCATACGGATCAGGTGCATCCGGCTCCCTACCGGCGCATAGGCCGCCGTCCCCGCGGCGATCTCCGCCGCCGTCAGGCCCAGCCGTTCGCCGATGGCTGCCGCCATGGCCATGGGATAGACCATGTGCCGCCCCGGCGCCGCCGTCTCCAGCCGATAGGCCGCCTGTCCCGTGGTCACGGTGCAGGCCACGCCCTCCAGCCCCCGGTCGTCGATGTCCGTAACGCGGACATCGCAGTTTTCGCCCACGCCGCAGCGCAGGATGATCTGTGGCAGCGTCACCGTGTTCAGCAGCTCGTCGTCGCCGTTGAGCACCGCGATGCCCTCCGGGGTCAGATTTTCAAATATCTCACACTTGGCCTGCAAAATGCCCTGCCGTGTGTTGCCCAGATTTTCGATGTGGGCGTCGCCCACGTTGGTGATAACGGCGATATCCGGCCGTACCATCTCGCCCAGATACCGTATCTCCCCAAAGTGGTTCATGCCCGTCTCGATCACCGCCGCCTCGTGCTCCGGCATGAGCCGCAGCAGCGTCAGCGGCGCGCCGATGTCGTTGTTGAGGTTCCCCTCCGTCCGCAGCGTCTCATATTTCTGCGTCAGCACTGCGGCGATCATCTCCTTGGTGGTAGTCTTGCCCACGGAGCCGGTCACCTGTACCACCGGCAGCCGGAACTGCCCCCGGTACCAGGCGGCCAGCGCCTTCAGCGCCAGCCGCGTGTCGGGCACCTGAATGTAAAACTTCCCCGGCAGCAGTGCCTCCGGCGTTTTTGCCGTCAGGCATCCCGCCGCCCCGGCCTCCAGTGCCTTTTCGATATAGGCGTGGCCGTCGAAGCGTTCCCCCACCAGAGGGATGAACAGCGCTTCCTGCGGCACGCGGCGGCTGTCGGTGGTCACGTCGCGCACCGCCGCGCCGCTGCTCTGCAACACCGTGCCGCCCACCGCGGCGCAGATGGTCTGTACCGTCAGCGGCATCATGCCCGCGCCGCCTTTCGCGCCGCCAGCGACAGCTCCACGATCTTCTCGCACAATTCGCCGTAGTTCAGTCCCACCTGCGCCGCCTCCTGGGGCACCAGACTGGTAGGCGTCATGCCCGGCAGGGTGTTGATCTCCAGGCACCAGGCCTGACCGTTCTCGTCCAGAATGAAGTCCGAACGGGAGTACACGCTCAGCCCCAGCCCCTTGTGCAGCTTCAGGGCCATCTCGCCCACCTGCTTCCACGCCGCGTCCGTGATAGGCGCGGGGCACAGCTCCACCGCGCCGCCGGCCTGGTACTTGCTCTCATAGTCGAAATAGGCGCCCTTGGGGATGATCTCCACCGCCGGCAGATAGCCGTCGCCCAGCACGGCGATCTGTATCTCCCGACCCTTGATCTTCTGCTCCACCACCACATGGTCGCCGTAGCGCAGCAGGTCGCGCAGGGCCTTCTCCAGCTGTTCCTTCGTGTCCGGCAGCGCCACACCGATGGAGCTGCCGCCGTTGACGATCTTCACGGCACAGGGCACCGGCAGCTCCTCCGCCAGCCGGGGGATATCGCTCTCGGTATAGTGGATGTCGTGCCACGGAGCCGTGCGAATACCGAGAGAGTCCATCATCCGCTTCGTCACGGATTTATCCATGGCCATGCCGCTGCCCAGATACCCGGATCCGGTGTAGGGCACGCCCAGCAGATCCAGCGTGGCCTGTATGCGGCCGTCCTCGCCGCAGCTTCCGTGCAGCGCCAGAAATACCACGTCCGCCATGCGGCACACGGTCAGCACGTCCTTGCCCAGCAGGCTGGGGCTCTGGTCCCTCCGGCTGCGGCGCACCGCCTCCAGGTCCGGCTCCACGCGCTCCACCCGGCTCTGGCCGCACAGGCCGTCCGGCGCGTCAAAGATATCCTCCAACGCGCCCCCGTAGTCCTCCAACCCCAAAAACATATCCACCAGAATGGCCTTGTGTCCCCTCTCCCGCAGCGCCCTGCACACGCCGGTGCCGCTGGTCAGCGCCACCTGGCGCTCTGTGGACAGTCCGCCCGCCAATACCACGATCTTCATAAGCGTACCCTCGCTTTCAGGCGGCACAGCGAAAAACGGCCCTGTGCCCCCATGATTTGATATATTATTATAGCACAGCGCCCCGCTGATTACAACCGATTTTGCCCGCTGGTGTGTAAACAAACAAAGAACGCCCCGGCACAGCCGCGGCGTTCTTTTGTTGTCTTTCCTATCGCAGCCAGTCGGGCTTCGCCCGCCCGTGTACGCCGGACACCAGCCCCATACAGGCAAACAGCATCACCAGCGACGAGCCGCCGTAGCTGATGAAGGGCAGCGTCAGTCCGATGACCGGCATCACGAACAGGCACATACCCACATTGATGATGACCTGAAAGATAATGACACTGGCCACGCCGATGCAGGCATAGCCCTCCAGCCGGGTCTTGGCGTGCCGCGCCACATACAGGCACCGCAGTATAATGGCCGTCAGCAGCGCCAGCGTCAGCAGGCAGCCCACCAGCCCCAGCTCCTCACCGATCACGGAGAAAATAAAATCCGTGTGCCGGTGCGGCAGGCTGGACGCCGCCTCGCTTTGGGTCTGCGTGCCGCGAAACAGCCCCTGCCCGAATATCCTTCCGCCGCCCAGTGTCAGCAGGCTCCGGGTCTGCTGCCAGCCGGTGTTCAGCGGGTCATAGCTGTGGTCGAACAGGACGATGAACCGGTTTTTCATGTAGGTATCCAGCAGGTCCAGGTCCCACATGGCGTAGAACAGCAGTCCCGCCGCGCCGCCGCCGATCAGGAACCACCGCAGCGCCACTCCCGCCACAAAACACATACACGCGAAGATGAACAGGAACACCAGCGCACTGCCCATGTCGGAGGATATCTTGTAGTACAGCGCAAAGATCACGCCGAAGTGTGCCGCCAGCATGACGATGGAGGAAATGGACCGCAGGTCCCGGTTCTCCTTCAGCCACGCCAGCTGTTTCGCCAGCACGATAATAAACGTCAGCTTCACGATCTCCGCCGGCTGCACCTTCACCGGCAGGAACGGGAACTCCAGCCATGCCTTGTTGCCGGTATCCCCGGCAATGCCGAGGGGCGTTGCCAGCAGCAGGATGAACACCACGCCCACCAGGAATATCCACTTCCAGTACTTCGCCAGCTCGTTCAGGTCCACCTGCGACACCACGATATACAGCACCGCCCCGATGCACAGCGCCGCCGCCTGTACCAGCACCAGCTTGCTGGTGTGCATATAGTGTGTGGCGCTGGCGATCATCAGTATGCCGAACAGCGACGTGCCGATGCACAGCGCCAGCAGGACAAGATCGGCCTGTCGGAACACGTCGTTAAAAAGCTCCCGTATCCGTCGCAGCATGGCGGCACCTCCCTTCCCTCGCATTTCCCCCGCACGGCGCACATATCCGTTCCTCTGCGGCCACGTACAGTGCATCAAGCCCGCAAAAAGCGAAAGAGAATGTATAACAAACGTATCGTAAATGTATCATGAATGTACCATAAGTGTACAGCGAAAGCGCACAAAAAGCACGCGCTTTTCCGGCGTGTCAAACGCCGGTCCCACATAGTGTACCACGATTTCCCCGCCCTGTAAACCACCGGTTTTCTATCAAAAATGTTACTGTTTCCGCCCGCTGCTTTCACAGCCCAGCCACCGTTTTCACAGCCCGGCCACCAACAGCGCTATCACCGAAAGGCCCCCCACCGCCAGCGCATAGGGCGTTGCCGCCCGTATGGTGGTCAGGTTGGAAACGCCCGAGCCGGCGGTGGTCATCAGCACCGCATCCGCGTAGAAGCACAGACTATATCCCAGGGTAACGCCACTCATCACCGCGGCGATCATCAGCGGCGCAGCCACCCCGGCAGCCAGCCCCATCGGGATGAACACAGGAATAGCGATGGTCATTACCGCCCAGCAGCCACCTACGGCAAATACGGTCAATCCCACCAGCACAAACGCCAGCGGCGCGATCAGGCAGCGGGGCACCGCCCCTCCGATACCGTTGATGAGAATATCAAACAACCCCAACGTACGGTTGGCGTCGCTGAGCATCAGGCCAAAGCCCACCACCACAGCGATGGTAGTCATACCCTTAACGCCGGAAAAGAATCGGGCAAAGTATTCTCCCACCGTCATACGCTTCTGTATCACATACAGCAAGAACTGCACCACCAGGCACACGATGATACCGTGGAGCAGATCATTGTTAAACAGCACCGTGCCGCCCACCAGCGCCGCCAGCGGGATAATAGCGTTCCAAGCCGAGGAGACATTGTGCTCATCCACCTCGTCAATGTCCACCAGCTTCTCGTCCTTTTCTCCCGGCTCAAAGGCTGCGCCGCCGGAGGCCACCCGGTGATACGCCTGACGAAGCATGCCCACTTTCGGAAACCAGCCCAACGCCAGCAGCAGACTTACCAGCATCATCGCCAGCGGATAAAACATGAAGGGCACCGCCTGAAGGTAATCCGTGAACCCCAGGCCGAAGTCGGAGATCAGGCCCACGCTGAATGCCGTCCAGCTGGTAAAGGGCACCGTCACGCACAGGCAGCATGCCATAATGTTGGTCTGCACCGCCAGGTGCTCCCGGGGCAGACGGTTTTTATCGGAGACATCCCGCAGGCAGATGGTGGTAGTCAGGGCATTCAGATACTCGTCCACGAACATGATCACAGACAGCAGCCACGCCAGCAGCAGCGTTTTGCGGGGCGTGTTGGCCGCCTTCGCCAGCAGATCCCGGAAGCCCATGAGCCCGCCGGAGGCCTGAAACAGCGAGATCATTCCGCCAAAGCCCAGAATACTGCACAGTGCAAACTGATAGGAGCTGTTGCCCAGTGTAGTATACATGGTGTCGATCAGCCCAGTGAAAAAATGCTGGCGATGGACCAGCAGCACGGCCAGCAGGGTAGCCAAGACCATTGCATCCGCCATTTTTCTGGTCTTTAGGGCATATACGATCAAAAACGCCAACGGCAGGAACGCCATAACAGTATGCAGCACAGAAACATCTCCCTTCTCACACAGAGTATAGCAAACTCCAGTGAAAACCGCAACTGCGCATGAAAAAGCCGGCCTGGTGGCCGGCTTTTCATGCGTCGCTTATACAGACATTCTTTTCACACCGGGGTTCTCCCGCATAAAGGCCAGTGCTTCATCATGGGTGATCGGCGGCTCAAGCCGGACGGTGATCTCCATACGAAGGCAGCCGTCCTGACGGGTGAGGCTGCTCTCTGTCACCTGGCCGCGGTGCTCCTTCAGCAGATCGTCAAAACGGGCCCGCAGCTCATCCGTATCCTCCAGCTCCACCAAAATTTCCTGTGTCGTGAGTGCGTCCGCCCCCACAGGGAAGCGGTGAAGAATGATTTGGATGGCAACGAGGACAGCCGCCTCGAATAGGCCCAGCCAATACATACCGGCACCCACAGCCATACCGATGGCGGCGGTGCCCCACATACCGGCAGCGGTAGTCAATCCGCGGATAGAGTTGCCATTTTTGAATATGACACCGGCACCCAGAAAGGATATGCCGCTGACCACCTGGGCGGCAATGCGGGCAGGGTCGGCGCCGCGAAGGCCATCCAACGTAACACAGTCCAGGAAAGCGTATTTTGAGACGATCATAAACAGCGCGGAGGTACAGGCAATGATGCAGTGGGTACGGATGCCCGCCTCCTTGCGGCGCTTACTGCGCTCCAAACCCACCAGCGCGCCCAAGGCGGCAGACAGCAGCAGGCGAATGAGAAATTCCAGATTGTCGTAAACAGTCAGGGTCGCTTCGGGCACATATTGCGTCAGTCCGGAAAGCATAACAGTCTCCTTTCAGCGGCACAGGCCGCAGGTATGGTACAGCAAGTATAGTGTGCATCGCCGTTTCTTATGCGGTATAGCGGCATTGGTCGGTAATAGCCTCCTTCAGCCGCCGCAGCGTCGGATCGTCCAGATCCCGGGGATAGGGCGAATCCGTCAGATCAAATTCACAGATCGTACTGTCCGGGTGCATGACAATGATCCGCCGTCCCAGCAGCAGCGCCTCCTCCAGCTGGTGGGTGACCAGCACGATCGTGCGGGGCAGCTTCTCCTGGATGTCCAGCAGTTGGCCCTGTAGCTCCGCGCGGGTCAAAAAGTCCAGGGAGGCAAAAGGTTCATCCATCAGCAGCAGCTCCGCCTGCCCCGCCAGCACCCGGGCCAGACCCAAACGCTGCTTCATACCGGTGGACAGCTCTGCCGGCGTCAGGTCGGCGCAGTCCTCCAAGCCCACCAGCCGCACGAATTCGCTGGCGCGCTCATAGCGCTCCTCCGGCGTTTTTCCCACACCGCAGGCCATGGCCACATTCCGCTGCACGCTGGTCCAGGTGATGACATAGGGATCCGGACTGAGCATGGCACTGTGCCACCCCTCCGGAATCCGCACCGTGCCGGCGTCAGGCATCTCCGTCCCCGCCAGCAGCTTCAGCAGCGTGCTCTTGCCGCAGCCGCTGCGGCCCACGATCACGGTGATCTCTCCGGCAGGAATGGTCAGCGACAGATCGCGCAGCACCTGTCGGGTACGGCTGGGCCGCGTCTCGCCGGTCAGGACGATATCCGTACCGTGGGTGGTATAGGCCTTATCCACATGGTCAAGAGCAACTGCGTCCATAGCGATACCTCATTTCCTCGTTTCAGCCGCCGGGCAGATGGACGGCACGGCTATCATAGCCCCGGCGGTGGGGCTTGTCAAGCGCCGCCGTCAGCCCAACATCCCCAGTATCTCCTGCAGGCTGAAATTCTCCCGGTAATAGTCCAGTTCTCCGGCGATCAGCTCATCCAGCACACGCATACCCAACACCTCCACCGGCGCCCTGTCGTCTGTCAGAAGGCAGTCTCCACCGGTGTAGACCGTCAGATCGGCGGCCACCTCCGCCATCATGGCGGCGTAGTCTCCGTCGGTCAGCGCTGCGCGGCTGGCGGCAAAGCGCTCCGGCAGGCCAGGCGCGTTGGTGCAGAACACCTCCGTATTGGTGTTTCCGGGCACATCGGCCAGATAGGTGTACGCGAACACGCTGGCCATCGTATCGCAGAGGTACTGGTTGATGGAGCCATCCTCGCGGGAGGTCATGTTCAGGTTCACCACCATGACACCCTCCGGCTTCAGATGCTCCGCCACCGCCGCGAAGAACTCCCGGCTGGACAGCTGAAACGGAATGGTGATGTCCTGATAGGCGTCCACCATGATCACATCAAACTTTTCCTCCGACGCGGTCAGGTAGGCCCGGCCATCGGCTACGGCCACCTCCACCTCCTCCGGCAGGCCAAAATAGGTGCGGGCGATATCGGCGATCTTGCCGTCGATCTCCGCGCCCTGCACGGTCATGCCCGGAAAATAGCGGACGCAGTATCCGGCGTAGGTGCCGGAACCCATGCCCAAGATCATGGCGCTGCGGCCTGTGTTATCGGTACCATCCATACCCGCCATACAGGGGGCTGCCAGTGCGTAGTCGTAGTACATTCCGGTGAGCTTACCGTCCTTGTTCTGCACCGACTGTACACCGAAGAGCACATTGGTGGAGAGCGTGGTGGTGTGGTTATCATCCTTGACCTGGAGGTAGTTGTAGATGGACTCGTCCTCCAGGGCCAGGTCGCTCTCCCAGAAGGCGAAGCTGTAGGTGGGCAGTGCAAAGCACAGCCCCGCCACCAACACCACCGCAATGATACCGGCGGCCGTTTTCTTCCGTTCAAAAGTGAAGTAGACAATACCGATAGCAGCCAGCACACCCGCAAAGATCAGGAACGTGGCCGCCGTACCCACCGCCGGGATGGTCAGGAACGTGGGCACAAAGGTGCCGATGATGCTGCCGATGGTATTCAGCGCATTCAGCTGCCCCACGGTCCTGCCGGTGTCATCCAAATTGTCCACGGTGAACTTGGTCAGGGACGGTGTTACGGTGCCCAGCAGCACACAGGGGAAGGCGAAGATCACCAGGCAGGCTGCCAGCGCCGCCCAGACCAGAAAGTTCTTCGTTACGAACGTGGCCAGCAGGAAGGATATCCCGGCGATCATCCATCGGCCCGCAAAGGGTATCAACGCGATCCAGATCGCGGCGATGATGACCCGGCCATAGAGTCGGTCCGGCGACTTGCTCTTGTCAGCCATCCGTCCGCCCCAGATGTTGCCCACAGCCATAGCGATCATTATAACGCCGATAATGACCGTCCAAACGATTTGAGATGAGCTGAAATACGGCGCCATCAGACGGCTGGCGCCTAACTCCACCGCCATGACGGACATTCCCGCGAAAAACTCTGTCAGGTATAAAAACCACTTACTATGAGTCAGCTTTTTCTCCATGGTACAAGGTCCTCCTTATAGGCTTCTGTCCACCCCGGAAACTACAAATGGTTCTCCTTGGATCGCCTTGTATTATAGCGTAGCATGACCGTTTCCGCAAGTACCTCTCTGTTTTCATGGCCTTCCCGCTGTTCTTCAACTGCGCAGAAAAAGCCTCCGTTTCCGGAGGTTTTCTCTTACTTTGTGTCAGCTTTCTCAGATCGTTCTTGACAGAGAATAACGAAGCCGGTATGCTGATAGCAACGGGAGGTGAGGCGCCATGATGGACGGAAATATCATATTATCCGTGGCGAAGGCCATGGAGGTCCTGCAAATTCTGAGTCAGGCCGAAAGTCCGCTGTCGCTGAAGGAACTGGCCACCCGGTGCGGATACCCAAAGAGCACCGTATTCGGCCTGCTGACCACCATGCGGGCCTATGACGTGGCGGCGCAGACGCCGGACGGAAAATACACGCTGGGCCTGCGGCTGTTCGAATATGGGCGTCAGGTGGAACGGTCCTGGGACATCTCACTGGTGGCCCGCCCCTATATGGAGCACCTATGCCAGCGGACCGGAGCGTCCGTCATGCTCTCGGTGTGCGAGGGCGGCAGTGTGATCACGCTGGATCAGGTGGAGACCCGGGACAATCTGCGTATCGTGTCGGATATAGGTTCCCGGCTGCCAATCTACTGTACGTCGCAGGGCAAGGTGTTCCTGGCGCATATGTCCCGCACCAGTGCCGAGGCGTTGCTGCGCGCACAGCATATGACCCAGTTCACCCCGCACACCATCACCGATCTGACCGCGCTGATGCAGGAGATCGATCTGTGCCGTACCGACGGCTACGCCATTGAAAACGGCGAATACAAGATCGGCCTGCGCTCCATTTCCGCACCGGTCTATACCGTAGAGGGCAAAGCACGATACACCGTTGGCGTGATCGGTATGTTCCGCAGCACCCGTTCCGATGAATTCCTTGCGGCGGTGGAACAGGTCTGCGCCACCGCGTCCATGATCTCCACTGCGCTGGGCTATCGAAAAACGGAGGAGCTTTTGTGAGCCATACCTCCGCCGTTATCGGCGCACTGGAGAACGCACTGCACATGATCGCTGCCGAGGGTCACGGCTGAGCCGCGTATGCCTTTGCAGCGTTTCCGGCAACGGCGAAAACGGCTTGTTTTCCAGTCAGTATCCTGATGGGTAATGAGAATGTGCCGAATGGACTGCGGTGCAATACCCGGCCATGCCATCTTCTCCGCCAGCCGTTCGTAGTTATAGCCGGCGTCGATCATGATGGCAGTCCAGCCGACTGTTTTCAAGACGCTGTCTGCTCTTTTCTCACATTTTTTCGTCAAATACCCTCGCAGGAAAAACAAAAATACACGTCCGGCCCAGTCAGGCCGGACGTGCGTATATTCTCAGGCCTCACAGGAAGCGAGACCCGATCAAAGCGCGGTCCCCTTCTTCGGTACGAACAAGCCATGCATATCGGCACGCTCCAGCTCCAGCAATGCTTTTTTCCTTTGGATGCCACCGCCATAGCCGGTAAGGCTGCCGTTTGTACCCACCACACGGTGGCACGGGATCATGAGAGAGATCGGGTTATGCCCCACCGCGCCGCCCACCGCCTGCGCGGTCATTTTGGCCAGTCCCTGCTGGCGAGCCGCTTCAGCGGCGATCTCTCCGTAGGTCATGGTCTTTCCATACGGTATCGTCAGCATGATGTCACAGATACGCTTACGGAACGGTGTGGTATCATAGCGCAGCGGCGGCAGAAACCCCGGTTCCTTACCGGAAAAATAGATATCCAGCCAGCGACCGGCCTCTGCAAACAACGGGTGTTCCCTTTGTGCAGTCACTTCTGGCAGAACGCTGCCAAAATACCGCTGCCCGTTGAACCATAGACCAACGAGCGCCTCATCGTCGCAGGCCAGCGTGATCCTACCCAGCGGCGACATATACTCGGATGTCCAGATCATCTCTTTCCCTCCAATCTCTTTTTCGGCTTATGATCTTTCAACTCCGGGATCGCTCCGCCGGCCACTGCCCACAGATACAGGCTCGCCACGCTGCCATACGGGCTAAACCGACGGCGGTACATCTCAAACCGCTTGCGGTCAATGCTGCGGTGGTGATAGAGCATCCGCAGTCCGCGCTGAATAGCCAGATCGTCGTAACTAAACACATCGGGCCGCTGCATACAGAACAGCAGGATCATCTCCGCTGTCCAGATGCCAACACCCTTCAGACTGCTCAGTTCGCGGATCACCTCCCCGTCCGTTTTCTGCCATATGCCGTCCAGATCAAACGCACCGTCCCGGGCCTTTTGCGCCAGATCTGTGATGTATTCCGCCTTACGGAAGGTCATACCCAGGGCTTGCAGTTCAGGGACTCCCGCCGCAAGGATGCTCTCCGCGTTCACCTCACCCAGCGCATCCCGCATCCGCTGCCAGATGGTCGCCTGCGCCTTAGTCGATATCTGCTGGCCGATGATATGATGGACAATGGCAGAGAACAAGTCCGTATCCACGGCACGGTCGATATACCCAATACGGTCAATGACTTCACCAAGCCGCCTGTCTTTCTGCCGCAGATAAGAAAGCTCTGTTTCCCCGTATTCGAAATACACCACTGTCACCGTCCTTTCATCTTCACATACAGGCAGGCACCGCCGCTAAACACCGTGAGACTATGATCGGATACAGTTCCCATAGTGCGGGCTGCGCTCTGACACAGAGTATACCATCCGCCCCCGCTGTTTGCAACCACCGGTCCAGTTATCGTCAAACCCACCTCAAACGATACGTTGGTTTCACGTTTTCCAGTCGGCTGCCTATCGACAACATCCGCTTCGGTCAGCCGGAGACACCGATGTACTTGAGGCCATTCTTATCTCACCGTACCGTACCGTTTCGTTCCACTCGATCTTCACGATCTGCATTTTCATTCTGTCGTCGCCGACCTTGGTGGGAAAGCGGAAAACCTGCTGACAGATGAGTCCTTCAGATCATGGTACGCCCGACTGGATTCGAACCAGCGGCCTTTAGAGTCGGAGTTATCAGGCCGTCAAGTTGGAAAGCCCTGCAGGGCAAGGGTTTGGTTGGTGTTACACAAATTTTCGGCATTTTGAAGAAAAACCTCGGAAGCCTTACAGGGCAAGATTTCCGAGGTTTTTTGCGGTAGTAGTCAAATAGCAGTCTGAGCACTTCACAGGTCATGCGGCTCAGATGCAGCGGCTCCCGTTTTCAGCACACACAAACCGCATACTTCACACGATTCCCGTACTGTGTCGATTTGAGCAGTCCCAGTTTTTCAAACTTCAACACAAAGCTGCGGATCGTCGCGTAAGCGGCGTTCCCGAAGTCCTTTTCCAACTGCTTGGTGAAAAACTCCGCGTCACCGTAAGCGGACAGAACAAACTCCCACAGTGCTTTCTCCTTCTCAGTGACCTGTCCGTGGGACAGGGCGATCTGAAACGCCACGGTCGTCTGTGCGGTCGGAAGCACCCCGTTCAGCTTATGATAGCGGAGTGTACCCTGAATTGCAAGGTCGAAATCAGGTTTTTGATAATTTTCAATGTATCGCCTTACTGCCTTTTTCCGGACGATGAAAACCGGAAGTTCTCCGTCTACTATATGGAGCTGGCTCCCGGCAGCCATTGGCAGTCGGAGCCGCATTTGCGGGGTACCACCGAGTTTGTCACCCTTTTCGCCGGTGCAATCGAAATCACGGCTGATCAGAAGGCCATTGTCGTTCAGGCGGGCGAAAGCGTCCGCTTTCAGGGCGACACCACCCACGCCTACCGCAACATCTCCGACCAAACCACCATTCTGCACATGATCCTGTATAACCCGTAAACCGTAAAAAGACGCGAGCCGCTGTATTGCAGCGGCTCGCACCTTTTCTTTCAGTTATCCAACTCTGCCTCGTGCTTGAGGATCGCGCCGGTGGCGGCGTTGATCTCGTAGCTGTACTCCATGCCGCCGGATTTGAACTCGACCTCATAGACGAGCGTGCCGTCCTCGTCGTCCAGCTCGATCTCCATGTCATACGCCTTGTTCTCGCTCACGCCCGCGTGGTTCAGGGCGATGGACTTCGCCTTGGCATGGCCGATGTCGCCGGTGGGCACAGTAGGCTTTGCCGTCTCGTCCCCTACAGGGGCCGTGGTCAGCAAGTCCTTCTGCCCGCTGAGCACCGTCCCCGTGTAGGCGTCCACCAGATACTCAAACTCACCCCATGCTGTGTGCAGCTCCACCTCGTAGTGCGCGGGGAATTCGTCCAGTTCGGAATCGACCTCAGCCGTGACGGAATCAAGCGCCGTTGTCCCGGCATACTGCTCCGCGGCGTAAGCGGCGGCATCCTTGCCGATGGGCATGGCGGGTGCGCCTGCTTCCGCAAGGTCCTTCAGCTCCTCCACCGAGAGCTTTGCCAGCGCGTCAAACTTAAGCGACGGATTGATGGCGAGGACGCGGTTCACCAGTGCCGCCTTGCCGGTGGAAATATTGTTTTCCCGGGCCTGCTGCTCCCGCGCCGCATCCTGCGTCAGCGTCTGCGTCAGGACGGCGGCCTTCGCTTCGCTGGTCTGCAGCACACCGTCCACGGCGCTGGTCAGCTCCCGCTGGAGCTTTTCCGCGCGGACGGTATCCTTATCCTCCACCGAGATCATGATGGCGGAGGAAATGCTGTCGAGATAGCCGTTTCGCA